>Ga0187768_1000010_pt1 | contig 46327 bp, 44 predicted proteins | sample 0216_QUI02_MP10__3_FD_148678 | JGI IMG/M metagenome (GOLD analysis project Ga0187768, IMG submission 148678) | Tropical peat soil microbial communities from peatlands in Department of Meta, Colombia - 0216_QUI02_MP10_20_MG | ecosystem: Environmental > Terrestrial > Soil > Wetlands > Peat ...
CTGGTTACGGCATTCTGCGGGCTTGCGGGGCGGGTTGCTCTACATTATTGCTTCATGCTGAAAATGTGCGAGTTAGGACTCTGAATGGACTATTATTTTTGCGTGATCCCTTAGGGGCCGATCTTTCTTAAGCACGACATTCTTAGGGAACGCGCGGGAGATCAGATTCTTAGGAATAATGGAGAAGGGGACTCATTGCGATCGCAGCTCATCAATCCGCCGATACTTGGTCAGAGTGACGACTCCAAGAGGAGAAACGGGCGCTGGGAAAGATCTGCAGTCTGCGGAGCGTGAGGCCGTGCGTTTAATCCCGAATTTTTCCGGGTCGGTGGCAATGACCTCATCCGACGCTGTGACGGAAATCACAGACCTGCGCTCAAATCGAGTGAAATATAAGCACGTTGCTCTGTGCCCATTACACGCATCGTCACATTAAAGCCGTCCTGCGCAACGTGACGCCATAGAAGTGACGAATTCCTCGACAGAGCCGCCCATGCTGGAAGCCAGCCGGCCGACCTGAGATTCACCGACTTGGAACTCGGAAATCGGTAGTGGGGCAAATGAACTCGTCAGGCATCGACACGAATGAGTCTGTAACCCCTCGAGCATGGGTGTTGCCCGTGAATTATCTCCAACGCTTCGGGCTTGCGGTTGTTTCCATCGGTGTCGCACTTGGGGCTTCGCTACTCCTTCAGCATTTCGGCTTTCGCGTCCCTTCCGCGCTTTTGCTGCTGTTCGCGGTGGCCATAAGTTCCTGGTATGGAGGGCCAGGACCTGCGGTGTTAGCGATCGTGCTATCGATAACCAGCTTTTACTGGTTCTTCGTGGAACCGGTCCGCACCATCTACATCTATCGGTCGGAGATCCCGCTTTTCATCATTTTTATAGCGTTCGCCGCGCTTCTGTCTTGGTTCGGCAGAATTCGGCGGCGTGTTGAGGCAAATCTACGCCAGTTGAATCGCAAACTCCGAGCGATCAGCAACTGCAACGAATTACTCTTGCGCGCCACCGATGAGCAGAGCCTCATCGACCAAATCTGCCGCATTGTCTGTGAAGAAGCCGGGTTTCGAATGGCCTGGGTGGGATACGCCCAGGACGACGATGTGAAGAGCGTTTGTCCCGTCGCGTGGTTCGGCGTCGAAGATGGTTATCTTGCGGCTGCTGAGATCAGCTCGTCTGAAGAGACCGTACGCGGTCGCGGCCCCGGCGGAATGGCCATCCGAACCGGAAGAACAAGTTGCAGTCAGGATTTCGCCACTGATGCTAACTTCGCGTGGCGAAAGGCCGCTGTGGAGCGTGGTTATCGTTCTGCCATCTCCATACCGCTTAAAGACGATAACGCTAAGACCTTCGGCATTCTCACAATTTACTCAACCGAGCCCAATGCTTTTACGTCGGAGGAAGTTCTGCTTCTTGAGGAACTGGCTGCCGACCTGGCTTTCGGTATCGTCACCCTGCGTTCCCGGACCGCACGCAAACAGGCGGAGCAAGCCCTGCGGCAGAGCGAAGCGTATCTGGCGGAAGCGCAAAGGCTGAGCCATACAGGTAGTTGGGGCTGGAACGCGGCCACCGGCGAGTACGACTACTGGTCCGAGGAAACGTTGCGAATTTATGGATTTGATCCGCGGGAGAGGCTGGCGACCGGTGAAGAACTCTTCCAACGAATCCACCCCGACGATCGGGACAGGTGGAGGAAAAACTTTGAGAAGTCGCTCCGCGAAAAACTGGATACATCCGAAGAGTACAGGATTGTGTTGCCCGACGGAACAGTCAAACACATTCATGCCATCCGGCACCCTGTCCTGAATGAGGCCGGAGATCTCGTTAGATTCGTGGGCTCCTCGGTCGATATCACGGAGCGCTACCGGGCCGAGGAAGCGCTACGGAGAAGTGAGGCTTATTTGGCGGAAGGGCAGCGGTTGAGCCACACGGGCAGCTGGGCTTGGAGTCCCGCCACTGGCGAGACGCTTTACTGGTCCGGGGAGATGTTCCGGATTTTTGGCTTAAACCCGGAGGAAGGTGTGCCAAACGGGGAAAGATTCTGGCAACGAATCCACCCTGAGGACCTCGAACGGATGCATCAACTGGCCAAGAAGGCAGCGCTTGTGCCCATGGAATACGAGCATGAGCACCGGATCGTGCTGCCCGATGGAACCGTCAAGCACATCCATTGGTTCGGCCATCCAGTTCTCAATCAAAACGGACAAGTCGCCGAATACGTCGGCACCACGATAGATGTGACGGAACGCAAGCGCGCCGAGGAAGCGCTGCGCCAAAGTGAAGCTTACCTGGCGGAAGCGCAAAGACTGAGCCACTCAGGCAGCTTTGCTTTCGATGTGGCCAGCAACAAGTACGTTTACATTTCGGAGGAATGCCTCCGGATTTTTGAGCTCGATGCGCAACAGAGTCTACAGCCCAGGGAAGCGGTTTCCCGATTCATCCAGCCGGAGGATTGGGACAGAGTGCAGAGGGACTTTGAGAAGTTGCTCCGCGAAAAAGTAGATACCCCGAGCGAGTTCAGGATCGTGCCACCCAGCGGAGCGGCCAAACATATTCAGGTGATCCGGCACCCTGTCCTAAATGGCGCGGGAGAAGTCGTTACAATTGTAGGCACTGCAATCGATATCACAGAACGCAAGCGGGCCGAGGAAGCTCTGCGACTGGCCAACGCTTATAACCGGGGCCTCATTGAAGCCAGTCTCGACCCGCTGGTGACGATCGGTCCAGACGGCAGGATCACCGATGTCAATGCTGCAACCGAGGCGGCCACGGGGCGTTCACGCGGCGAACTCATCGGCAGCGATTTCTGCGATTACTTCACCGAGCCGGCAAAGGCACGTGCCGGTTACAAGCAAGTGTTCCGGGAAGGCTGGGTGCGAGATTACCCGCTGGAGCTGCGGCATCGGGACGGAAATGTGATATCGGTGTCGTACAACGCCGCAGTCTATCGGGACGAGTCCGGCGAGGTAGTTGGCGTATTCGCCGTCGCTCGCGACGTCACCGAGCGCAAGCGGGCCGAGGAAGCTCTGCGGGAGAGTGAGATGCGCTTCCGAACATTTGTGGACCACGCGGCCGACGCATTATTCGTGCAAGATGAAGAGCGGCACAAGGTGCTCGATGTCAACCGGCAGGCATGCGAAAGCCTCGGGTACACCCGTGAGGAACTGATTGGGATGGTTCCACATGACTTCTACCCGGACGCGAATGGCGCACCATTGCAATGGATTCAGGAGCGACTCGAGGCCGGGGGGGCCAGCACCTTCGAAACTCGTCATCGGCGAAAAGATGGGACCGTGTTCCCGGTCGAGGTGCGTGTGCGACCCTTCCAGCATGGTGGTCGTCAGCTCCACTTGGCTCTGGCACGGGACATCAGCGAACGCAAACGCGCCGAAGAAGCTCTGCGCGAGAGTGAGACGCGCTTTCGCACATTTGTGGACCACGCGGCAGATGCCTTTCTCATGCTCGATTTCGACCAAGGAACCATCGTTGACGTAAACCGGCAGGCATGCGACAGCCTTGGTTACACTCGGCAGGAACTGATTGGGAACACGCCCCATATCTTCCACTTGGATTCGGATCGAGCTGGGATGGAATCAACCGCAGAGCGGGCGGCCGCGGGCGAAACCGCATTCGACAGACACTGGCATCGGCGAAAGGACGGTTCGCTGTTCCCCGTCGAAGTGAGCACAAGCGTCTTCCTGCATCGTGGGCGCCGATTCCTGTTAAGGGTTGCGCGCGATATCACTGACCGTTTGCGGGCGGAAGAACAGCGCGAGAAGTTACGGCAGCTCGAGGCGGAGCTCGCGCACCTTGACAGGTTGACCATGCTCGGTGAATTGACTGCCTCCATTGCACATGAGGTTAATCAGCCGTTGGCAGGGGTAGTGAGCAACGGTAGCGCATGCCTGCGTTGGCTGGCCGGGGAGACGCCGAACATAGAGGAAGCCCGCGAAGCTGCTCGTCGCATTGTCCGCGATGGCAAACGAGCCGCCGAAGTGGTCGCCCGCGTTCGGGCCATGACAAAGAGGACTGAGGCGTCGAGTGAAAAGCTGGACGTGAATGAAACCATTCGGGATGTTCTCGCTCTGGTTGGCGACGAAGCAAAGAAAAACAGAGTCTTGATCCGAACAGAGTTTGCGGACAACGTGTTTCCTGTTCTCGGCGATCGGGTACAGTTGCAGCAGGTCTTGCTCAATCTGGTCATGAATGGTATGGAAGCCATGAGCAATGTAGGTGAGAACGCGCGAGAACTGGCGATCACCACCAGGAACGTCGACCCGAATCAGGTGCAGGTAACGGTTCAGGACTCGGGGATAGGTGTCGATCCGGATACAATGCCCAAGATCTTTGAACCGTTCTATACCACCAAGCCCAGCGGCATGGGCATGGGACTATCTATTTGCCGTTCCATTCTTCAAGCCCACGGAGGCCAGCTATGGGCTGCGGCCAATGAAGGCCCAGGCACAAGCTTCCACTTCACACTTCCAAGGCACGAAGCAGAATCCAATGCCGCAGCCTGACGTGGTTATCGCGATTGTCGATGACGACCCATCGGCACGGGAAGGACTGAGCACAACTATGGGAGAAAGGGCTTCGCACTGGCTCCTTCCTTGTTCTAGCGCGCCCTGCACTGCGCTTATGGTCATGCTAGGCATCTGTCTCTGCTACCTGTTACTGGCCGCGGATTCGGCTCACGCGCTCGATCCGAACAAACGTATCACCCAGTACTTGCACACCTCCTGGCGAATACAAGATGGCTCCCTGCCATCGAGCATGTCTTCCATTGCGCAAACTTCGGACGGTTTTCTTTGGTTCTCATCTTTGTCCCAGGGCATATACCGATTTGATGGTGTGCGGTTTCTTCCTTGGTCGATCGCTGGCAAGGGTGCTTCGATCAACACAACAGCTGTCGTTCTCGGCGAAGGCGAAGGCGGGCTCTGGATCGTAACAGAGCGGGACATCGTTCACCTGAATAATGGGGCTGTCACTTCCAGGTTCGAGTCGGAAGGCGATCAGTCGCCCCGCGTGAGCATGGGTCCTGACGGCTCCTTGTGGTTTGCGCGCACCTCGAACGCTACAACTGCGCCCCTCTGCCATGTGAGCGATCGAGCTATCAGGTGTTTCGGGAAAGCGGATGGAATACCGATCTCCCCCATCGATTCCTTATTGCCCGATGGGAAGGGTGGTTTTTGGTTGGGAGGGCAGACGACTTTGGTTCACTGGCATAACGGCATGTCCGACCTCTATCCAATCGAAGCGCTGAAATCCAATATTGGACAGCACGGAATCGACACACTGGCACTGGGTCCAGACGGATCTCTCTGGGTCGGCATACTTGCGGAAGGACCGGGGCTGGGGCTTTGTCGATTGATCGAGGGCACCGTCAAACCATTTAGGACGCGAACGTTCGATGGAAGTAAAGTCGTCGTCGATGACTTATCTTTCGACGCGGACGGCAATCTCTGGGTTGCTACCGCAGGCAAGGGCATTTTTCGTATTCGTGGGAATGTTGTGGACCATTACGGCCAGGCCGAAGGCTTGTCTGGCGATACGGTTTTCACCGTTTTCGAAGATAGAGAACGAATCGTCTGGGTTGCCACTACGAACGGACTCGACAGCTTGCGCGATCCCCGTATTACCACGTTTTCAGCCCTAGAAGGGTTGGGAAAAGATGCAGCGGCCGGGGTCCTCGCCAGCAAAGATGGGACCGTCTGGGTGGCGAACGCTGAGTCGCTCGATCGGATTAAGAACGGGGCTGTCTCCTCCATCCGGACGGGCAGCGGTCTTCCGGGTCATCAGGTCACCTACCTAATGGAAGATCGCGCTCGCAACCTGTGGGTAGGAGTGGATGATGGGCTTTATCTATTCAAGGAGGGGCGCTTCCATCGCATTCCCGAACCAAAACATCAGCCGCTGGGCATGGTGATCGGACTGACAGAAGACACGGATGGAAATGTTTGGGCACAGTGCATAGGCAATCCGCGAAAGCTCGTGCGCATCCGCGATTTCCAGGTGCGTGAACAGTTCCCCGCTCCACAATTTCCTCCCGGCCGTGTTATCACAGCGGATCCGCATGGCGGAATTTGGATAGCGACTCTAAACAAGGAACTCGCACTTTTTCGCAATGGAGCTTTACAGAAATTCTCGTTACAGCCCAATAGTAGTCCTGCGAGGCATCAGATTGTTGCCGAAGCAGACGGCTCTGTCCTTGCTGCCTCAGAAAACGGCCTTATTGGACTGCGGCAGGGTAAAGTCCGACGAATGACCACGGAAAATGGGCTGCCCTGCGACTTCGTAATCTCCTTCATTCAGGACCAAGAGAAGCGCTGGTGGTTCTACACCCAGTGTGGCGTAGTCGAGTTGCCGGATTCCGAACTTGAGAAATGGTGGGCCAACTCGGAGGCAATGGTTCAAACTCGCCTCTATGATGTCTTGGACGGAGCTCGGCCAAACGCACCTTCTTTTACTTCAGCGGCGTACTCTCCTGATGGACGCGTGTGGTTTGCGAACGGCGTTGTGGTGCAAATGCTCGACCCGTCCGGGCTCAGTCAAAGAGCGCTGCCAGCTGCTACATACATCGAATCGGTCATTGCTGAGCGAAAGGAATATCACGCAAACGAAAATCTTAGACTCCCACCGCATCCGCGCGATCTCCAGATTGATTACACCTCGCCCACCTTCCTGATTCCACAGAGAGTGAAATTCCGCTACCGGCTTGACCCCTATGACCGAGATTGGCACGATGCTGGAACGCGGCGGCAGGCTTTCTACACGGATTTGCCTCCCGGGAAGTACAGCTTTCACGTGATGGCGGCGAATAGTGACGGCGTTTGGAATGAAACCGCTGCCAAGCTGGATTTCTCCATCGCTCCGGCTTACTACCAGACGAATTGGTTTCGCGCCCTATGCGGGGCCGCGTTTCTGGCCTTGCTGTGGGCGGCCTACCAGTTGCGCCTCCGGCACCTTCACCGGGAGTTCAAGCGAGCGGAAGAACAGCGCGAGAAGTTACGGCAACTTGAGGCCGATCTCGCTCATATCAACCGGGTGAGCATGATGGGCGAGTTGACCGCCTCGATCGCACATGAAGTCAACCAGCCGCTCTCAGGCGTGGTGAGTAATGCCAGCGCTTGCCTGCGTTGGCTGGCTGGAGATGCGCCTAACTTGGAGGAAGCTCGGGAAGCTGCCCGTCGGATTGTCCGCGACGGGAAGCGAGCCGCCGAGGTCATCTCTCGAATTCGGGCTATGACAAGAAAGGCTGAGGCGGCCAGAGAAAAACTGGACCTGAATGAGACGATCCGCGACGTCCTCGCCCTGGTTGGCGACGAAGCGAAGAAAAACAGAGTGGCGATCCGAACGGAGTTTGCGGACGACGTTTCTCCTGTTCTCGGTGATCGGGTGCAATTACAGCAGGTGATGCTCAACCTAGTCATGAATGGGATCGAGGCGATGAGCATTGTAGGTGAGCAGGCGCGAGAACTGGCGGTCATTACCCGGAACACTGATTCGGACCAAGTGCAAGTGACGGTTCAAGACTCGGGGGTAGGTCTCGATCCGGACACGATGCCCAAGATCTTTGACCCGTTCTACACCACTAAACCCAGTGGCATGGGCATGGGACTGTCGATCACCCGTTCCATCCTGCAGGCCCATGGAGGGCAGTTGTGGGCTGCGGCCAACGACGGTCCAGGCACGAGCTTCCACTTCACACTTCCAAGGCGCGAAGAAGGGTCCCATGCCGCAGCCTGACGTGGTTATCGCGATTGTCGATGACGATCCGTCGGCGCGGGAGGGACTGAGCAGTCTGATCCGGTCCGCGGGCTTACAGGTGGAAACCTTCGCCTCTGCGCAGGAATTCCTGGCGCGTCCGGGCCCCGAGGCGCCAAGTTGTCTAGTGTTGGACTTACAATTGCCGGGTCTCAGCGGGCTCGATTTACAGAAAAGGATGATCGAGGCCAAGCTCGAGATTCCCATCGTTTTCCTTACAGGCCATGGCAATATCCCAGCCTCCGTGCAAGCGATCAAAGCGGGAGCCATTGAGTTTCTGACTAAGCCTTTCGATGACCAGGAACTCCTAGAGGCAATCCATGACGCCGTGGAACGCGATCGGCAGAGCCGGCAGCAGAACGCCGAGATGCGCGAATTGCAAGATCGGTATGAGTCGCTGACTGCGCGCGAGCAGGAGGTCATGCAGCTGGTGGTCTCTGGGCTTCTTAACAAGCAAATTGCAGCCGAACTGCAAATAACCGAGTTCACGGTCAAGATTCATCGCGGGCGCGTCATGCGCAAGATGCATGCCGATTCTCTGGCGGATCTGGTGAGGATGGCGGAAAGCCTTGGGATCCGCTCCCCTAAGCGGTCTGCACGGATCTGAGATCAATGACTTACGAGCTTGACTCGGTCGCAGGATCGGGTTGAGCTCCGGGCCGATGTAGCACCAAGATGTAATAGATTTTTCCCTTCCCTGCTGTTATCCCATCAATGGAAGTCTCAAATGGAACCCCTTATTGCAGTGGTCGAGGATGATATCTCGGTGCGTGAATCGCTTCAAAGCCTGATCCGGTCCGTCGGCATGGAGGTGAAAGTATTCGCCTCAGCGGAGGACTTCTTGAGCTCAGTCAATGGTCACAAAGCCGACTGTCTCATATTGGACGTGCGCCTGCCAGGAATGAGTGGCTTCGAACTCCAGCGTCACTTGGTGGCCAGCAGGCGTAAAGTGCCGGTTATCTTCATGACGGCACATGGATATGACGAACGTGCAAAGTCGGAGGCTTCTCCCGATTGGACCGTTGCATACTTGACCAAACCATTCAGTGAAGACGAATTGCTCGACGCCGTCCACGCGGCTTCGAAATGGAAACCGAGCAATTGAAACACGACATTAAACCAAGGAGGTCTCCCATGAATGCCCCAGGAGCTTTGGTTTACGTGGTGGATGACGATAGATCGGCGCGCGAGGGAGTGGCAGGTTTGATTCGCTCCGCCGGAATGATGGCGAAGACCTTTGCGTCAGGGGAGGAGTTCCTGGCTGCACCGCGGCCGAAGCTGCCAAGTTGTTTGGTGCTGGATGTGAATCTCCCCGGCGTCAACGGACTCGACCTGCAAAAGAAGCTTGCCAAATCGGATGTTCAGGTGCCCATCATATTCCTAACCGGCCACGGCGACATCCCAATGACAGTGCGCGCCGTTAAAGCCGGTGCCGTGAATTTTCTGACGAAGCCTTTCGACGATGAAGAACTGTTGAATGCCATCCGGCAGTGTATTATGTCTCGCTTGGAGGACGAAACCCCGTTCGATCAGAGCCTGGGAAACATGGTCGGCGAAAGCTCGGAGTTCCAGGCTGTTCTAAAGACGCTCCAAGTTGTGGCCCCGACCGACGCAACCGTCCTCATTCTTGGGGAAACCGGTACTGGCAAGGAATTGATCGCCAGGGCCATCCATAACCTCAGTAGTCGCCGCGGACGGGCAATGGTGAAGCTGAATTGTGCTGCCATTCCCACGGGACTGCTAGAAAGCGAATTGTTCGGTCACGAAAAAGGTGCTTTCACTGGAGCAATTGCCCAAAAGATTGGTCGGGTTGAGCTGGCGGACAAAGGAACCCTCTTCTTGGACGAAGTTGGGGACATTCCCCTGGAGCTGCAGCCAAAGTTGCTGCGCGTTCTGCAGGAACAGGAGTTTGAGCGACTTGGATCTACCCGCACGATTCAAGTGGATGCGCGGCTGATTGTGGCCACCAATCGGAATCTCGAGGCGATGGTGAATCAGCGCACGTTTCGCGAGGACCTTTACTACCGGCTCAATATCTTCCCGATTCACGTTCCCCCTTTGCGCGATCGGCCCAGCGATATCCCATTGCTGGTTAGCTTCTTCGTGAGCAAATACTCAAAGCGGATGGGGAAGCGGATCGAGAGAGTTCCGACAGAAACGATGCGGGCCCTAGGCCATTGGCGTTGGCCAGGCAATATTCGTGAACTGGAGAATGTCATTGAGCGGGCAGTGATTCTGTCGCCAGGGACGACACTCAATGTTCCTCTTGGCGAACTCAGGTTGCGCAGCGGCACGCCGCCATCTCATGAAAACGTCCAAACTTTAGCGGTTTCGGAACGAGATATCATCCTCCGCGCCCTTCGGGAAGCGAACGGTGTCATTGCTACTGCTGCAGTAAAGCTAGGGCTGAAGCGGACGACGCTGAATTCGAAAATTCGGAAACTGCAAATCTCACGTAGCGATTTGTTTGCGAATTGAATCGTCGTTTTGACGTGATATCGCCGCATAACTCCTTCCTGATATGAGGTCGGCCTCCGTCCGAAACTGGCTAACTTCTTCGTGCGCCTACTCTTGCCGCAAACGATGGGTGCAGTCCGTTTGGTTCGTGGCGTGTTAGAGGTCATCGCGGGATTCAAAGTTCGTGGCAATCACGGTCCGTAATCCCGACATCGATATCGACTTAACCCTGAGGAGAAAGGACAAGAATTATGGAGCACCATAGGTTGACTATTGCGCCCAAGCCCTCTAGCGAGGGTTCTTTTCTACAAAGCATCGCCGATATCCAGAAACGGATCGCCCTCGGCGCGTACGATTTGGCTGGCCAAAGCCTCAGCTCGTTGGAAAGATAAGAATCGGGAGGGTCCCCAATTGCAAGGAGGCTCCAATCTCCTGAGATTCGCATCTTTCGCGTCAGTTCCTGAAGGCAACGTGGTGGCGATCCGACGAAGGATCAGGACCGCGACGGCCAAGGCGAACAACACCATTACAACGAACGCAACTTTAGCTCTACCTATCATTTCAAAGCCCCGCTCCGACTGCCTAGGTCCTTCCCACCCTATATCGCTGGATTCAGCCAAAGCTAATACACAAGAGCACGATCACGGCCACCCTTGGAGGCTTCTGGACCTAGCGCGCATTGAAGTTGTGTTGCCGCGGCAAGATGATTGCAAACGCGAAAAAGCGATAAGGGCTAAAGTGCTGATCTAGATGTTGCTTCAGTTCCGATGAAGGCAAAAAGGAGTACTGCATGCGACACCTTGAAGGGCACCGAAGTCAGAGGATTGGATGGTTGCGCGCAGCCATCCTCGGTGCAGACGACGGCATTGTGTCCACCGCAAGCCTCGTGGACCGGACCGGTTCCGAGGCGCGGGGTGCACAGCGTGAAATATCTGGCTCGCGGCCAGTGTCGAAATAGCGTCGCTCCGGCGATTCAGGTACTCTGGATCTTACCTGTACAAACGCGAAACATGCTCCGTTTCAGAACGCTCACGGCAGCCACTGCAGTGGCAGAGGTCTTGCAGTATCGGATGGCGAAAGCCGAGCATCGACTTGAGCTGCAGTAACAAAGCCACCATGAAATTTGGCGTGTTGGCGCTGGATTATGACGGGACGATTGCACGAGACGGCGTGCTATCCCCTGACGTGAAGACTGCCATCGCCGAGGCACGTGCCCGCGGGATTGTTGTCGTCATCGTAACCGGCCGAATCCTCTCGGATCTGCGGAGTGCTGCGGGAGATCTCAATTTCGTGGATGCCGTAGTTGCAGAGAATGGGGCAGTTCTCGCTTTTGGTAACGGCCTGACGCGAATGGTTGGTCATCCTCCGCCGCAAGTCTTCTTTGACGAATTGCGGCGGCGCGGAGTCACAGTCAAGTCGGGCCAGTGCATCGTCGAGGCGGACGCTTCCGGAGGGCCGGCAATCCTCGCGACGATTAGAGAGCGGCGACTGCCGCTCGTAATCCTGTTCAACCGCAGCCGCCTCATGGTCCTCCCACAAGCGATCAGCAAGGGCACCGGCCTGCGAGACGCGCTGAATATCCTTCGTCTTTCGCCGCACAACGCGATTGCCATCGGAGATGCAGAAAACGACCACGACCTCCTCGCGCAGTGTGAGCTAGCCGTCGCCGTCGGCTGGGGTAGTGCAATGCTGCAGGCCGAGGCGGATGAGGTGGTGAACGGCGATGGCCCGAGCGCCGTTGCCGCTTACATTCGGCGGGCGGCAGCTCAGACGAAGTTACCTGTTGGCCGACTCGGCCGGCATCGGCTTACCGTAGGTATAGAGCAGGACGGACGAGCACTCACGAGTGACATCCGCGGGCGCAATATTCTGATCGTCGGAGAAACGCAATCAGGCAAATCCTGGGCCACTGGCCTTCTTTGCGAACAAATGATCGTACAGGGCTACAGCCTTTGTGTCATCGATCCGGAAGGTGACTATGGCGGGCTGGAGTCGCTGCCTGGTGTTGTTGTGTTGCAAGCCGCCGACCAGCCGCCTGCGATGACAGACGTGGCTCGCGCTCTCCAGCATTTTGACTTGAGTGTTGTGGTGGATCTGTCGCGCGTACATCTCCATGAAAAGGCGGAGTATTTGAAGGCACTGTTGCCAATGCTGGCGTCGCTCCGCCGCATGACGGGGCTGCCCCATCGGATCGTCGTGGACGAGGCTCATTACTTCCTTCATGAGCCAAATATCAAGCAACTCTTGGATATGGAGTTGGGCGCCTATACGATCGTCACGTATCGCCCCTCCGATTTGCACCCCAACGTCCGAGACGCGATCGAGGTTGTTGTGGCGAAGCGACTCACTAACGCTCACGAGATGAAAACATTGCTTGCAATGGCCAAGTACAGGAAGGTGGATCCAGGAGCGACAGCCATTCTCGGCGAATTGCGCACGGACGAGGCTGTCGTCGCCACAAAGGAAGCTGAAGCACAACTTCGGCGAGTGAAGCTGCTGCCTCGCCTGACCACGCATGTTCGGCACCGGGAAAAGTATTTCGACTTTGATGTCGTACCCGGACAAGAATTCGTGTTCACCAAAGACGACAAACCGATCGGCTGTAATGCGCGATCTTTAAAACAGTTTGCAGCATTGCTACAGGACTGTCCAACCAGTTGCGTCGGCGATCACGCGCGCCACGGAGACTTTTCGCGATGGATCGCGAATGTCTTCTACGATCATCGCCTGGCTTCCGACATCAGAAAAATCGAGCAGCGATGTCGGCTGGGGCATGTGAGCGATGTGCGCCAACCCATAGCAAGGCTCATTTTGGCGCGATATGCGAGCCCGGCTGATGGGCAGTCGGCCGGGGCGCGATGACATTCCGATAATCCGATCATAGCCCCGCAAACTCGATCTCAGGAGCGAATTGTACGCTTCCGGCTAGCCCTGACAAGAATAGCGCCTTCGAGCTGGAAGCCGCGTCGGGCAAAGGCTCCAACAACGCACAGGAATCTTCAGCGAGTCGATCTAAGGCTTTATTCCGTGCAGATGATTGGTTACGCACGGGAAGCAGTGGTCATTGAATTGCTGGTCTCGTTTGCGTGTTCCCGCGCACATTGCAGTTTGGCGAGAAACAACAATATGATTCGTGTCCCTGCAGTTGAACCAATTACGTTCAAGAACGTGTTGTTCGTAACGGATTGTTCCTCATCTTCCGAGATGGCTCTTTCTCATGCCATCGCATTGGCAGCAGCGTATGGAGGCAGAATCGTTATAGGGCATGTCATCACTCCCCAGCTCTATGAGCTTGTTCCGCCGGACTCTCAAGCAAAGTACGGATACGCGCGAAGGAGAACGGAAAGAATGATAAGGGGGCCGACTGCGTTCTCCCATTACGTTTCCCTGGCCCAGCGGCGGACTGCGGAGCAATTCTTTTGAAGGACTTACTAATGGTGCTTGCATTGCATTGACGAAGGCAGGGAAGAAGAACCATACAGAAGAAAAGGAGCGAAGCATTATGGATAGAATGCTGGTAGTCGTTTTTGACAACGAAACCAAAGCCTACGAAGGAAGAAAGGCGCTCATGCAGCTCGAGGCCGAGGGCAGCGTCTTCGTCTACGCTTACGCGGTTCTGGCGAAGAACGCTGATGGCACGACAACTCTGACGGAACAGGACGAGTTTGGCCCAATTGGGACGCTGCTCGGTCTCTCATTTGGAAGTCTGATTGGGATGCTGGGTGGACCTGTCGGTGTGGCCGTCGGTTTCACCACGGGTGCTTTGGCCGGCGGCGCGATCGACGATAACAAATCTCTTGTCGGCGAGGATTTTATCGAGGACGTCAAGAAGGCCTTAACGCCAAGCACGTTTGCATTAGTTGCCGAAATTGATGAGAAGTGGACGTTGCCGGTTGATACCCGCATGGAGGCAATCAGCGGAACAGTGTTTCGGCGCGCTGTTTCGGAAGTGAAGCAGACAATTTACGAGGAACATGTTAACGCCATGAAGGCCGATCTCGCCGAGATGAAGGCCGAGCAAGCCCAGGCTAATGCCGACCGGAAAGCAAAGCTGCACGAAAAGATCTACAAACTGGAGTCCAAGATCCAAGCTCAGTTGCAGAAGGCCAAAGAAAGACGTGAGACTGCAGAGCGTGAGGCGCAGGCGAAAGTCCAGCTGCTCAAGCAAAAAGCGGCGGTTGCAAAGGCCAAGGCCTCGTAACCCAAAACCTCTCAGCGTCGAAGCTGACGCCCCCATCTCGTGCAGAAGACTGGCTCGGAGGCTGCCAAAAGGGCAACACGAAAGCACAAGCCGCCACCCCGCCGAGTGGGATAAAGACACGTGCCGGCTTCGTCAGGCGGGTCGACTAGCGACGGCGTTTTTCCGAATGAGCGGCTGGAATTGCTGATAAAGCGACCGCAGAGTGGGTCTTGAAAAGCCGGTCCCGACTTTTTCGACGTAAAGTAATTGGTCTCCGCTGTAAACGCCGAGCAAGCAGATCCGTGACCCAGCGGGAGCCGTAGAGCCCGTAACCACGAACTCCTCCTCCGGATGCACCTTCACGCGAACCTTCTTTATACGCAAGGATTCGGATCCATCGTATTTCACTTCATAAATCCAGGCCTGCTCCTCGAATGGTCGGGCGACAAGTGTTGCCAACATGGGATAGAAGCATGGATGAACCTGTTGCCAGCCCACGGCTTCGACTTGCCGTATTACCTCACAAGGAATTTCCAGGGCTCGAATGAGATCCTCGTTCAACACGATTACGCCGCCTGATGCAATCGCCCCCATCTTGCGCACAACAAAGACATCCAACGGCGCACCGAGCGCCTTGGCCATCTCGCAACCCAACGGGCAAGCCGCCACGAGGCAATGCCACCAGCACCACGTCATTTCTATTGGCGAACTGATTCAGCCTAGAAGCCAGGAATTTGCCGGCTTCATATCTGTCTTGATACTGGAGGCTTTCCACGTTGATTCCGACATTCTTTCTTATGATTTACGTCTACAACTATTCCTGGTCCACTCGCGCGTTCTGATCGCTGCGGCTTCGGCGCCCTCTAGCTCGCCGCGTCTTTATGACGATTATTCGCCGTTCTGACGAGATGCTGGCCAGTACTGTTACCCTCGTAACGCACGGCTTGCCCCTGTTAACTAGGCTCATTAGCTGTACTTGCCGCGCCTGAAGAATTCGGCCCCCCGGTTGCTGAGCAAGAAAAATGGCGATCCCCGCCACCCGCGCTTGTTTCGCTCGCGGAGTCGTACTCGAAAGGTACCGAGAGGAGGAGACATGTCACTGGATACCTTTGTTGTGCTTGCCAATCAATATGACACTGAAAAGGACGCCCTTGCTGACTACGATGCCGTCCGCAAACTTTATACCGATCTCGGGATCATCGACACTTATGATGCCGCAGTGCTCACCCGCAAGGCGGACGGGAAGGTCGTAATCGTCAAACGGGTAGAAGAGCCGACCCGTCACGGTGCAGCAGCAGGACTTCTTGTCGGGTTGGCGGTCGGCGCGGTAGTCGCCCTGTTTCCTGCCGCCGGGATCGGGCTGGCAACAGGAATGATCGGGGCCGGTGCGGTTGGGACAACGGTCGGTGCTGTCGCAGGGCATGTGGCCAGGGGCATGAAGCGATCCGATCTCAAGGAACTGGGTGAGTTGCTCGATGAGGGTACGAGCGGACTCGTGGTGGTGGCGGCTACCGATGTCCAAGCCAAGGTCGAAGCTGCCATCACCAGGGCAAAGAAGCACGCAAAGGCTAAATTGCAGGCCGACACGGATGTTCTCAAGAAGGAAATTGACAACATCCGTGCTGCGTAGCCGCAAGCATCAGGAAAACTCACGATCAAATTGGCAAGCACAGCACAAGAAGGAGGACAATCATGGCACAACTGATAGTGGTTGGTTTTAAGAAAGACATGTACCGTGCGTCGGAAGTACTCAACCAGTTGCAATCGATGAATGATGACTGGGTGGTCGACCTTCACGACGCAGTCGCCGCTTACCGTGACTACAACGGCAAGCTGCGCGTCGACCAGAGCTACCAAATGACCACCGGTGAAGGGGCAGCCTGGGGCGGTCTGATAGGCGCACTGATAGGGCTCACCCTGGCCGCCATTCCGTTCACCGGAGGGGCGAGCGCCGCAGCGGCAGGGACGCTCGCGGCGGGGGCTGCCGCAGGAGGTGCACTGGGCGCCGGGGCTGGTGCTGTCGACGCCACGTGGTGGAAGGATGAATTCGGCATCCCCGATGATTTTGTCAAGCAGGTCGGGGCGATGATCCAGCCCGGAGACTCGGCGATCTACGCACTCCTGCGCACCGCCAACCCAAACATCGTAGCCGATCATTTCCGGGGCTACGGTGGCACGATCCTGAGCACCACGCTGAGCCGGGATCAGCAGAAGAAGGTCGAGAACGTTTTGAGCAGAAAGGCAGCTTAGGCTAGCCTCCGCGCTTGCCAACAGGCGAAGAGGAACCCATAAACCGAGAGATGGAGCAGATCGCGACTATACAGAAGGGTAACGAAAAAGCCTAAAGAAACGACCAGCGTACAGGCAAACAAATGTCAAAGCCATACCTCAAACAGTAGCAGCCCCGTGCCAAGGGCAAGATGGCGCAGGCGGAGATTGAAACCATCGATGCCTGCGCCTTTTTTTCGTAAACCGAAGTTGTAGGACTGGCGGCTTTTGATGAGGACGCCTTGAGGACAGCAACGCGGCACAGATTGGTTGCACGTCGCTGCCCAGACGGCCGAGCTTGCGGTCTTCGAGCACGCGCAGCAGCTTAGCCGGGGTTCCCGCCGGCATCTCGCCGATCTCATGCCGCGGCGCTCCAAGCCTTTCGTCCCCATTAACTGCGCCGCCATCTCCTTCCCAGTGCCGCTGGCACCGGTAATCAGTACCCTAGGCGCGCTCGGGGCGACCATCTCACCACAGGCGAAAGATCTCCTGCCGCGCGTCGGAAAACACTTCCGCCGATTGCTTCCATCCGCGTATCCACGGGCGTGGTCCTCGGGCACCTGCCGGTCGACATCCATTATCGCAGATCTTGATCCTGGCCTAGTCTTTTGGCTCATCAGTCAGCTGACGAAATCTCGCCGTTCTGACGAGAGCAACAAGACGGGCCTGAGAACTGCATTCAGTCGAATCAACGCTTTGTGTACCTTTTCGAAGAATACATGCGCAATCTGGCGTGGCAACCTGAGTGCACTTTAAGTTCACCGTGATGGCTGACTGCATTCCATTTCGCGTGCATTCCATGCCGGCAAGGCTACCGGGGCTGTCATCCGCAGGAAGAATTGTGCTTTAGACCGGCCAGGGCACCACGAACTCGGAACTGCAGCAGTGCTTCGTGAAAAGGCTACAACGACTCGGGCCGAAGGTGACCGTCGAACCGGCCACCGTAGCAACCTGAGAAATCATTTTCGAAGGAGCAGTGTCATGGACAGAATGCTAGTGGTGGTTTTTGACAATGAAACCAAAGCCTACGAAGGGAAGAGGGCGCTTATTCAGCTCGATGGCGAGGGCAGTATCAGCGTCTACGCCTACGCGGTGCTGGCCAAGCACGCCGATGGCACCACAACTGTAAAGCAAGAAGACGACTACGGACCGATTGGAACCCTGCTCGGCACGGCATTCGGAAGCTTGATCGGGCTGCTGGGTGGGCCGGTCGGTGTCGCCATCGGCCTTGCCACAGGGACTGTTGCCGGCGCAGCGGTCGACCTGAACAATGCACGCATCGGCGTGGATTTCATCGAGGACGTCAACAAGGTTATAACGCCAAAAAAAGTTGCATTGGTCGCCGAAATTGAAGAGGACTGGACCAGGCCCGTCGACACCCGCATGGAAGCGATCGGAGGGACCGTGTTCCGTCGCGCCTTGTCTGATGTGAAGCAGACAATTCACGAGGAAAACGTCAACGCCATGAAGGCCGACCTGGCCGAGATGAAGGCAGAGCATGCGCAAGCTCGTGCCGACTGGAAAGCAAAGCTGCAGGAAAAGATCAACAAACTGGATACAAAGATCCAGGACCAGTTGCAGAAGGCCAAAGAAGGACGTGAGGCGGCAGAGCGTGAGGCGCAGGCAAAGGCCAAGGTGCTCAAGGCGAAAGCGGCGGCTGCGAAGGCAAAGGCGTCGTAATGCGATACCCTCAGCTTGGTTCGACACCTGTTCCCTAAGGGAGGTCAACAGACCTCCCTTTTGAAAAGCAGTTCGCAAACGTGTGGAGGATCGAATGTCCGCACAAGACCAGACTATTGTTCGGGCGCGGAAGACGTGGCATCAGACGAGCTCACAATGGCAACGTACCTGCGAGCCAGAATGAGGCAGGTTTGATAGAAATACGCCGCGAAGACCAGTGCAGATCGAGGGAAAAAACCACCCATGAATACATTTGAAATGCGTCGTAAAGCGATCTTGTCCATCAGTGCTACTGCACTGTGTCTCACGTGGGTCGTGAACGCAACCCGATTAACGGCTCAAGCGCAGAATCAGGACGAAGAGCTGCAATTGGGTCAGGAAGTTTTCAACGAACTCAAAGCCAGAGGCGAGATCATCGAATCGTCCCCTCTATACGATCAGCTGAAACCGATTGCCGAGGCCATTACGCGTGCAGCGCAACCTCAATACAACCATCCCTTCCACTTCTATCTGGTTCACGAACCTCAGCCCAACGCGTTCGCCACTCCGGGCGGTAATGTCTATGTTGTCGATTCGCTTCTTTATTTCGTGAAAAATACTGAGGAACTGGCCGGGACTTTGTGTCACGAAGTCGCCCACACCATCCATCACGACACGATGAAGTTAATAGAAGAGCGAGAACGGATAGCGAGGCGAGAGGTCGGCGCTGCTATTCTACTGGGCCCTTCCGCCGCGCACGTATTGGCTATCGCTCTTCTCGGGGCGCTGCACTCCATGAGCTACTCGCGGGATGTGGAATCGCGGGCCGACATCACCGGCTCGGACGTGTGCGCCGCCACCGGATATAACCCTTGGGGATTGGTATGGCTGTTCCAGGATTTCAAGGACGCCAAGCCGGATGAGCTGCCCCAGCTCTTGTCGGACCACCCCAATGATCAAAATCGGATCGACGCGCTGGAGCAGCACTTCCGGAAGAATCCGTCTGTCTTCAACAAGTTCAACCCGGATCCGAAGTCGGGTACGCGGCTCGCCGTTCCCGCCAACGCTCCGGAAGTGTTCTTGCGGTAGGTCAACTCAAATCGCGCTGCCGAATCGGTAGTGCGGAAAAAGGAGAAAAACAATGAGCAGCTTTTCTGATGTCTTCGTCGCCGGCCTCGAGCAAGTCCGAAAGTCCTGGGGCCGGTTTCTCATGTTTGGCATTCTGCTAATGATCCTCGGTGTCGCGTGTGTCGTGAAATCGCAGACGGCAACCACTTTTTCGATTTTGGCATTGGGCTGGGTGCTCGTGATCAGTGGAGTGCTCTGGCTCGTCAATTCGTTTTACGCCTTCAGTTGGCATGGGTTCTTCCTGTACCTGCTGAACGCCATCATCCGCGGAGTGACTGGATACCTCCTGATTCGTCACCCGAACGCTGGCGCGGAAGGTGTGACCCTGCTGCTGGCGGCGCTGTTCATCGTCGGAGGCCTGTTCCGAGCAGTAGGCGCCAGTGTGATTCAGTTCCCCAGGTGGGGATGGATGCTGTTTGCCGGGCTGATCTCGGTCGCTCTCGGCATCTACCTGATGATCATCTGGCAGACAGCGAGCACATTCTTCGTCGGCATGATCATCGGCATCGACCTGATTTTTGACGGCGCGTCTTTGGTGGGTTTCGCGGGTGCGATCCACAGCTTGCCGGGCGCAACCGCGCAACGCAAGGCTGTTACATTGTGAGTTGGTGTAACAATCAACGCAGAGCCACCACGGTCACTCCATGATGACTAAGGGGCGTTGATTCGGCTGGGTGCTGGGGAGGTAAAAAATGGTTCCACGCAAACGGGCTCGAACATCGTTGACAGTCGCTCTTTTCGGTTTCGTGCTGACTTCGGCATCAGCGCTAGTTGTTTCCGCGGATACTCTTAAACAATCGGCGGAACTGGGAAAGAGAACGGCGAAGACATCAAGGGATGTCGACAAATACGTTGCCCAACTCGATAAAGCCGAGGTTGCATTATCTGCCCTGAGCGGAGCCCAGGGCAAGAACTTGAAGAAACGGTACGAGTCCTTTTCCAAGGAAGTGAAGAACCTTGAGGAGGCACAGAAACACGCAACCTCCGACATCAACGAAATGCAATCCAACAAGGAAAAGTACTTTTCGTCTTGGGACGAATCCATCGCCAAGATTTCAAGTCCGCAACTGAAACAAGCCAGTGTCGAGCGGCGGTCAAAGGCCATCAAAGACCACGATGAACTCACCGCCAATCTTAGCGACGTTGGACGCGAGTTGCAGCCCTTTATGACCAGTCTGCACGATGTCCAAACATTCCTCGCTGCCGACTTGTCGCCTGCAAACGTGAGCAAGGCGAGCGAAATGATTCGGCAATCTCAGGTGGATGCGCAAGCCCTTAAGGACAAAATCGCTCCCGTACAAGCTCAACTAAAGCAGTTCGCGAGCGAGGCGCCCAAATAGGCTCAGAGATCAGCAGGCCCCCTACTGTACGTGGTCCCCCGGGAGCATTCCGAGTGCGCGACTCAGAAGGAGCTGTCGCGAAGTCAGTTAACTTCCCGGTTGGCAATTGGTGACCTTTGAGTGAAACTGGAATCAGTGTAAGTATTAGCGGCACGATCCCGAGCCATGCTCGACCGATTGCTTCATCACGGACACGTGCTCAAATGCGGGCCGCGCAGTTGGCGCACAAAAACAGACTTGCCGCCACAGGAGTCGGCGGGGTAAAAACAACAAGTCCCGGCCACTCTCGTTGGGCGGTTTTGCCCTGACCACCGTTGGCCGGTTTTAAGGTGACCACTGAGGCGAGTGCTCCATAAAGCCATTTTGGTTCTCATGCTGGGACGGCTGGTATCGGCACAAAACCAGGATTCCCCTCCCCAGGAGCAGAAATCTAGCCCTGTTGCCAAAGGAGTCGACTATCTCTTCAATTATCTGAACATGGCCGGGACAATGAAAGCTAGCGACTTTCGGCCCCTGACTCAGAAGGAACGAACTCATCTCTACTTTAAGACGATGGTAAACCCTTTGGGTTACGTCAAGGCTGGATTCTCCGCAGGAATTGATCAATGGAACGACAAGCCAGGAGAGTGGGAGCAGGGAGCATCCGGATACGGCAAGAGATTTGCGAACATCCTGGGTCAGTATTCAATCCAACGTACAGTGACGTTCGGTTTGTCCAGCGCCTTACATGAGGATAATCGCTACTTCAATTCTGGCAAGAAAGGCCTGTGGTCGCGCAGCGGGTATGCGCTGGTTAGCGGCGTTCTTGCTCGGCACGATGATGGAAGCCGGCATGTGTCTGTTTCTCAACTGGGTGGAGTGGCAGCTGGTGCTTTCCTATCGCGCTTTTGGCAGCCTCCGAGCCAGCACTCCGCAGGAGATGGAGCCGTCAGCTTCGGCATCACCATGGCGAGCAATATGGGGTTCGGCGTTGTGAAGGAATTTCTGCCTGACGTGGGGCGGGCGATCGCCAAGAAACAGAAGAAACCCTCGACCCCAGACAAGAACCAGGGTCTGGGCCCGGCAAGTCTGCATCAGATGAAATGCTTCTCAAGGAAGTGATAGCCTGCGGCAATCCACCTGGTCCGCCTGGTCGTAGCGCAGCGCCAGAGCAAACACCTCCGGTGTCGAATCCTGCGACTGCAGGACCGCCCGCACCAACGCCTGTAGCTCCTCATCGTCTATCAGCACGCTTTCCACGGCCCAGTCCTACCATGTCGGTCAGACCGTGACGCGGGCGACGGTCCGATTCGGGAATGAGATCCAAACGCAAGGGTGCGTACAGGTCCTTGGGAACGTGCACATTGATTACACACTCTCGTTGTTCGGTTCAGATGGAAAATTAAAATTGATCAATAAAAATGTTTTTACATCAATCATTTGAACCAAGTTCGGGAATCGTGAAGCCTTGCAAACGAAGCGGACACTTAGTCCGTTTTGGATCGGTGGCAAAAACGAGGTCGAATCTCTAGGTTGCACAGCGCTGAGCGGCAATTGCAACGCCTCGTCTGTTCAAGTAACCTGTTGGTAAAAGTCCTTTGGCTATAGCGCCGGGATGGCGGAACTGGCAGACGCAGCGGACTCAAAATCCGCCGAGGTTCACCCCTCGTGGGGGTTCAACTCCCCCTCCCGGCACCAGGGTTTCTTCAATGTTTTTAGTAACTTAGATTGACTTCTCATTCCTCCATGCTTCCAATTGAAAACGGTGCACTGTAGTAGAACTGTAGTAGTTTCATGTTCCTCTTGCGCTAAATTTGGGGCCTGACCCCGTTTTGCTCAGACGGTTGGGGACCCTAGTTTATCCATCGGCTTGTGATGTCAAGCTTCGCTGGATTTCTGCGGATTCTGCTTTGGTTTGCGGCGGTTAATACGATGCCCTCTCGCCTGTGCGCTTCGTGCATGTCCTCGAGCTTCCGGACCGCGTCTGTTTCAGAAAATCCTAGACCACCCTGACATTGTACAGAACAACCTGGTCGGTGCACTCGCGCATCTCGGTCTTGCGCGAGCACACAGACTCCAAGGTGACACGGCGCGAGCACGGACAGCGTACCAAGATTTTCTTACTCTCTGGAAAGACGCCGACCCCGACATCCCCATCCTGAAAGAAGCCAAGACCGAGTACGCGAGGCTGCGGTTAGCACCGTCGCCGAGTAGCCAGACAATCCTTCGTTACCCACGTAACCTATTCCTATGCCGCGGAAATACGCCAAAATCTGCTCAGAGATCGAGGTCTCCTGGGCACTGAAACGCCACGAGGAAGGTTCACGATGACCCGAAGAAGTTTGCTGATCGCACTGATAGGTGCAACTGGGATTGCGGCTGGAACTGCGGTCGCGCAAAAGCGAGCCGCTCCAAATCCGCAAGATAGACTTGCCCTCGCCGACGGGGATGTCAAAGAACTACTGCTTCTCATGGACGTGGATCACAATGGCAAAATATCGAAGCAAGAATGGATGAACTTTATGGAAGCGGAGTTCAACAAACTGGACAAAGACGGGAAAGGAGAACTCGACCCGAAGCAACTGCTACAGTCAAGGCTCTCAGTCCGACACACTAATTCAGACGTTGTCAGGTAGTAGATTTTCACCTACGGACGTGCTACGCAACAATCCTTCGGGCCATCCCCTGCTCCTATTCGCCGACTCTCTGCATCGTCGTGCTGGCAGATCATGTTATTTGCCAGATTATTCCGGGAGCCCAACGCGGTGAAGCAAGTCTTCGTAGCGCGGATCAGCGTGAAGCGGTGCCAGCCACCAATCTGAGTTGAGAGTACTCATGCCACCGTCTGCCGATTCGCTGTATCCCTGCCGATAGTGCTGATACGCGTCCTCAAGCCAGTAGAAGGCCCTCTGCTTGTCATGCGAGGCAGAGTAGACCTCCGCCAGAGTTATGGGCATGTAAATGATCCCCTGTGCCTGGGTCCTCTCCAGATCGCCGGGCCATACCCGCAGAGCTTTCTGGTAGCCACCGTGAGTGAAGGCATCCTCCAGAGGTGCCTTGAGTTCAGGGAGGCCGAACAGCGTGACTGTCTGCTCCAACTCTGTGACCCATCCTCGGTAGTCTCCATTCCTTGCCAGGAAGTCACCCAGTTCGTAATGCAAGTAACCATTGCCCGGGTCGCTGTCGACCGACCGACGCTTCAATTCGATCGCCCGATCCTGCTCACCTGGCTCGAAGAGAATCTCTGATAGATGGTCCCGCTCAGGATCGAGTTCTTGAGCGAGTTGATATTCAATGCGGGCTTCTGAAAGACGACCCATGCGGCTTAGAAAAATCGCGAGACACAGGTGCGCGTCGACATTGTTCGGAGCAAGCGTGATGCCCCGGCGACACTCTTCCTCCTCGCCGGACCAGTCCCAGTCATCCAGATGCCGTCCTTATATCTGGGAAGTTTGCGAGAACGCCGCGGTGCCTTCAATGTGTCTATCATCATCGATCTGAATGGAGTATCGCGTAGGATGGATGTCTAAAGCGTAAGACACTGATCTACTTGGTGTGGGCGGCAACTGTCTGGAACGCTGCCGTTCACCATTCGCAACGGCGGCCACTCCAGATGAGCTTGAGGGCTGACGATGCTCGTGCTTGGTGACAGTATGACCAACGCCCGCGACATCGCAGGTGGGAGGCGTGGCGTCAATCAGCTTGACCACATGTCTCGGCGCCAGGCTACCGGAACAGGCTAATATCAATCGAATTCCCCATCGCTTCGTATCCGGCGTCATTGGGATGAATATGATCGCCGCTATCGAACGCGGGCCGAATTCTTTCTGGATTCGCCGGGTCGAGCACAACCCTATCGAAGTCAATCACGCCGTCGAAAGCGGGGTTCGATCGAATCCACTGATTCAAAGCCTTCCGCTGTGCTTCCTTTTCGGCGCTGAAGATGCCGGGAATCACGGTGGCCCCGCTGAAGGGGGTTTGGGTCGCGCAAAAGATCTTCATGCCACGGTCATGCGCCCGCTCAATGAGCTGCTTCATACCTGCCATCAAGTCATCGACAGTGACAGCCTCCGATGCGGGTGCTACAGGCGTGCCCGGGAGTCCGATGTCGACGATACCCTCAAGAACGATGACGTATTTGACGCCCGGCTGATTGAGCGCGTCGTGATCGAAGCGAGCCAGGGCGTTTACGCCGAGCTCCACAGCGACCGGCGGCGCGTCATGAAGAATCCGATTGCCTACGATTCCCGAGTTCAGCACGCCGAGAGGTAGGCCTTGCTGCGACAGCCGTTTGGCGAGAACGTTGGGCCAGCGCCGGTTGGCATTCGGGGTGGAACCGTCACCATCGACACGGGAGTCGCCAAACACGGCGATGGCAGCGGTCGGGGGCGGAGCGCTGACATCCACGCCCGCGAGAAATATCCAGGAGGTAATAGCACGCGGGTTGGCGATGGAAGGCGCGGCGGTCAGGTCGCCTGCGCCAACATAGGAGGTTTGCTGCGCGAAGGAATGAATGCCCGCCGCGGTGGTCAGGTGAGGCACAAAAATGCTGATGGCAAGATCGCTTTCGGCGGGCACCGTCAGCTGGACCGGATCGCTCAGAACAAAAGCATTCGGCGGTACAGAGAAGCCCAGTGCGCCTCCGAAGGTTAGCGCCCGGTCAGAAGAGAGTTGGATCGCGGAGTCGCTCGCCCGCAAGGCGAGATGCGCAGATCCGATTTCAAGAGTCTGCTTACCGAAGAGATTCGAAAAACGGACCCGAACCGCAGGGCCTCCGATGCTCAAATGGACAATCTCGCGCAGAGTCTGATTGTTGAATTCCAGTCCGGCCCTGCTGATATGCCCGGCGTCGGGAGGCGGCGATGCGCTTGCGCCCCAGCTGACTACCCAGTGTGCGGGCTCAGTGGCGGCAACGACGGTAAAGCAGAATGCGAGAAACGGTATCGCGTATCTTGCAAATGTGGCACCTGCTTGCGCAAACCCGGACAAAAAGAAGGTATCTAATGAGCAAACGTAGAAAGCGAGGCGGCGCCCGAGTCGTGCCATAGATCTCCCGTCCTATCTGACTATCCAAGTGGTTGGAATGCTCGTCATTTCATCGCTGAATATTCCGTTGGACGCATGTACACTTCGTCTACTCTGTACCTTTCGTCCACCTTGTCTATGAGCTGGCTGGCCTGTTTCCTATACTCTGGAAACGCAGGGTCGGCATGAAGCGCAGCCCAATTTTTTTTCGCCTCGCCCAGGCTAGGATGAGCCACCAGGTAGATGAATGTGTCGGCCCAAGCAGGATCATTATTGGGTACCCAATAGCCGACGACATTGAGATCATGCTTAGCTTGTAGCCTTGAAACGTCCCGAAAAATCGACTCGAGGGCCGTTACTTTGCCGGGAACAGCATGATAAACGAGAAGCTCGAACACTCGACTGCTGTCAGCCCTCACTCGGTTCAAGTGCGTCAGCCGGGCAGTAATCAGCGACCCAGCGGCAAAGGAAGCCAGAGCCGTACCGGAAAGAATCCAGGCCTTGAATTTCCAGCGATTGAGCAAGTCCAAGGCTGGACCGTGGTTTGTCTTCATCGTTCATTCTCCAGTGTGCGTTTTTTGAGGAATGACGAACCGTTCCGGCCAGCTGCGGTAGTGGCGAGCACGCCGGCTCTTTTCCGCCAGTCAGCTCTTCACCTTCTTGCCACAGACTGTGTCCGGCTCAAATCGTTAGCAACTTCCGGTAATACCGAGTGGTTGCAATTCCACGGAAGCCATGCTGGCATCGTGGTCCGTGTTCGGAGCCTTGTGTTTCGGCTGTTCTGTGTCAGATCTAACAGATGCGAGTTGGCTTCATGCACCCAGTCGGGAGCCGCGCTTACGCTGCCACCACCCCGATGGAGTGCCTTGCTGGAGAAGGTGCGGCTGGCAAATCGGTTGGGCAAGAACTACGAATACATGTGGGCCAGCAACGTCAGCTACTTAGTTAGATCCTTACCTCGAAAAAATCGCAGATGCTCTTGTGTCACAGGGAAACTTGCGGATCTTCCGCAGCAAATGCCTCAGTGGTCACCAAACCCAGCCCCAGAGAGTCACCTGAAAGAGCTATGAGCGAGGCTGGGACGTTTACTCCGGACCGAGGCCTTAATCAAGGGCCCGTGAATATGAGAGAAGAAGAAACAGCAAGTCATCACACGGGAGAAGCTCGGATGGTCTCTGCGGCGCACGAAGCAAGCCACTGGTATCCGGAGGGAAACAGTCCGCGTTTAGCCAAGAACAGCCGGAGGCGATGTGTTTGGCCGGATTCAGCATGGCCGGCACGACGAATAACGTGGTCGTCAACGTAAGGAACAATTCCTTTTCCACCAGGGTCCCCAGCGAGGAGCGAACGGCGTCATTCCTCGCCCGGGGTGGCCGGTTCGGCGACTGGAGCTGTACCTTGGTTCCGCGCTCCCGATGCGTCACGCGGCGCGTTCATCCGTTGCCATCTCCCCTCTGTCCTGCTCCTGCGGGAGTGTCAATCTGATGTCCCAGGCCCGTGCTCCTGATAGAACCATGGCAATCATGACAGGAACGAACGCATCAAACTGTCGGGTCTCGCCAAAGCGTCCGAACAGATAGGTCACGCCTGCCAGCAGCGGCAGGAGAACAGCGCATTTGCGGATAAAAGGATCTGAATCTGCGAAGCCAGCAAAACTGACGATTCCCCATAACAGATATGTAGGGAGTGCATGGAATATTTCACCGCCTCCCGTACCCACTTGGTAGAGATTGTCCCAGAACCGCAGGTCGAAAAGCTTATCCTGAGGCAGAACTGCCGCTGTGAAAATGCGGGCGACAACATAAGCGCCCAGGGCCGACACCACCACCGTCAGGAGGGTTTTCATCGGAACTTCTCGGTAAAGGACAACCGCCGCAATCGGTATCAGCAAAAGGATGTTTTCGTGATTGAGAGTCCCCAGCCCAACGAGTACCACAAAAGCCCAGAAAAATCTCCGCCTCAGGCACAGCAATGCCCCAGTGAAGAAGCAAACGACTGCAATGTCGTAGAAGTTAAAGTATCCAAAGGTTGGCGACAAGAAAAGGACTAGGAGGCAAGATCCGAATATTCTGTAGCGGCGTCCTACAACCGCTTCAGCCCACAGTCCCACCAAATAGCACGCGGCGACACATAGAATCGCCTGCACCACAAGAAAGCTTCGAAAGTCGGAGAGGAAGGGGAACACTTTCTCTAAAGCAAGTGCCACCCAGGGAAACAATTGCCGGTGACCGAATACGGGCAGACTGGCCGGGTCGTGGATGATCGTCGCCAGCGGGTACCATGGCCGCTCGTAGCCGTGCCTTTGCAAGCACACAAATAATGTCCATGAAGCTGCGGCCGTGACGGTGCCCAGAAACAGGCGGTAAGAGGAAAGGCGCTTTCGTAAGACAAACAAAACGGCGGCTGAGCACGTCAGCAGCCAGGCGAGCATGACATTGACCCGGATTACGCGAGTGACCGGGCCCACCGTGTGCTGGGTTTGCACCCAATGATCATACTTAACGATCTCTTCCACTTCCCGGACTACGAAGGAGTTACTGGCGGCAACCATGATAGCGCCTGCCACCATCGAAGTCAGCGCGATAATGACTAGCAGCCAGTCACGCTGAGATTGCGCAGTCGATGCGCTCTTGTTCAGTTTCATCGCCACCTCGACTGAAGGGATCCGGGATCTCGACATGCTACACCGCAGGGCTTCGTTCTTGCCACTTGCAGTGAGCGACGAGACGGCTGCGGATGGGCCTCTCCTAGCCCTTACACGGCCCGAGAACCGCTTCTTGATAACCGAAATTTCTCCGGCCCAGGGCTGGAAACTACTCGCCGGATGATCGGTGGGACGAGTCTTGCTCAGCGAGCAGGGCGATGTCTCGCGAGCGAAGCGTGACGCCTTATCAGGCGTTCAGATTGGCTCACATTCCCTGTAATCAGTAATTCTGAAATTCCCTCGAATCCTTCCGAGTCCCTATAAGTCTTTCAGCCCTTCTAATTCTGTGATTCTTAATGAATCCGGGCTCCTACCCCGAAGCCGAGCGGTTCGATACACGGATCATCGCGGCACTTCCCTTGCCGCTCACGTACATCAGCCCCGCTCAACCCGCAGATGAGAACGATAAAGTTCGTCGCGTTCTCGGACGGAAGGGGGCAGGTCACACAGTGTCACATCCAGGATTTTTCTCAAACGTGACGATAGGAAGCTCATGGACTGATGAGGATCCCCTGTTGCAGAAGGTCGGATACAACAAGCCGAGCCAGCAGCCTTGGCAACTTACAGGCCCACGGCGGCCATGAGAACTGAGCGAACCGATGCGCCGAGACCAAGTCCTCTGGGAAGATCTTCGAGCCAAAAAGATATTCCGCTCGTCAGCAATCTTCAGAAACGCGAACTCCGTCGCGCGGTCAGCTTGCTTGGCGTCCGGCGATGACCGTACCACGGAACTTTGCGATTGACGAGGCTTGTGGTTTTTGGTGCCGGGCTTCGCGTCTGATTTTCTTGTTGTTGGACGATCGGATCGCCTCAACCAGTTCCAAATCCAGCGTTTGGCGGAGCAACTCGATGTTGGGCATTACACAGTGTCCGCCGATGATGCCAGAGAAATATTTTACGGGAGGGAAAAAGTTGATTTCCTCGTAGAACGAAACCACCTCATCATAGTCAAGTTCAAGCTTATCGCATGCCCTCTCAATTTCCTGAGCCCAGGCAATCAGCAATCCGAAATAGGTTGTTTCCGTCAGTTTTGCCAGTTCGGTCGTCTCTGGCCGTGCCAAAACTCTTGTTCTTAAACCGATAGATCTGAAGTGTGTCGCGGCTCGCTTAGCCGTTATCGGATCGGTTGCGCTCACAAATTTCTCGTACTTGAGAAGGTCGTTAAGCATGTGTGCATGCTTGCCCCTTACGGGACTGTGCGCCACTGGCGTGCCGGAGCGGAGTGCGACCGCCCGAGTCGTGCCTACCGGGATTGAACTATTGATGATTGTCAGGCTGGGCCGAATGAGCTTGATGTAGCGCACGGTTTCGCCCACGAAATCCGCAATCTGGAAAGGGTAGCAGATGTGCAGGACATCAACCGAGTCGATTATGGGTTTCCCTGGCTCAATGTCCACGCCGAGCGTTTTATACCGCTTCGATATTAGCTTGAAGAGGGGTTTTCCTACTTCACCGAGTCCCACGACTACGACCACTTCGGCTTTGTCCATAGAGCTCCTGGGAACTGGCCCGGCCAACTTGGCAAAGGTCGTCAAGTTGACGTGGCTGCTTTTTTTACCTCGTTTTCGTCCTTATTTCAAGGCAAAAGCGCTGGAATGTGAAAGGGGAAGCAGTTCTCTCGCAAAAATGTTTACACCGCTACAACTCCTTAGCAAGACCTCTCATGCATGCTGGCCGTCACTCCCCACCCAGGAGATCGGCGTAAAATCCCAATAGTTTCGCCTTCTCCGTCTGCCAGGAAAGCTGTGACAACAGTGCTCTGGCGTTGTGCAGCCTCCTTAACACCTCACCGGGATTGCTCCACATGTATCGGATCGTGTCGGCAAGCGCCTCCGCATTCCCCGGCTCAAAATAAAACAAACAATCCTCCGGAAGATAGCGACGAATGGTCCGTGTTCGCGATGTTACAACGGGCAGGGATTGGGTGAGGTATTCAATGATTTTGGTAGAGAAGTAGAGATCGCCAAACACGCCAGCACGGTGGCAGGAAATGCCAATATCCGCTTTCCTCATTTCCAACGCCACATTCTCAATCGGGAGTTTCCCCGAGACCTCTATCGCATCTCGCACCCCACACGCTGTCGCCAACTCAAGTACTTGGGACAGTCTGTTACCGTCTCCTATGATTCTAAGCCTCACAGGGATGTCCTGCGCAAGGGCAGCTATGGCTCTGACAGCCAATCCAAGGTCGTAATTTTCCGTGACCGTCCCACAATATAGGAGCACCAGCCGATCCGATTTGGGCCATGCTCCGGGCGAATCGCTTTGCGGGAAATGCTTCAGATCTGGAAAATTGTTTACGATGACGATTCTTTCGGGGGCAACCCCCTTGCTCTGCAGTTGCTCCCGCATAGTCTCATTCACGGAAATAACCCGATCCGCAAGAGAGACACTCACCTTTTCCTGGAATCGCAGCAGCCCCAGCAGCAATCTGTTCGGGTTTTGACTCTGGCTCAAGTAGAGCTCGGGGGTTGGGTCATGGATATCCAAGACAAGCTTGCTTCCACCAAGACGCGGGACAAAGGCCGCGAGGACCAATATGTCCGGCATGTTATGGATATGAACCACTCCCAGCCTACCTTGGAAGTGCAGGCGCGCGAGGTGGATCGCACCAAGGCATCCCGTCATGAAATATTCAAAGAGATAGCGGAGAAACCCGCCTCTTTTCCGATCCAGTCGGAGTCGATGGATTCGGACTCCGTTGACAACGGCGGTGCGAGGCTCCTGCACGCCGTTGCGTTCCTCTGACAGGGAAATCACATGCACGTCGATACCACGTTCCGCGAGGGCCTCGGCTTCTCGCCTGACCCGCGGGTCACTCAGATACTTGGTGTGCGCCAACATGGCGACTCGTGTCGGGTGCCCAGAGGAAGGTAGTGGGTGTATCAGTTTGGTGGCTCCTTTTAGCGAATCCTGCCATGCCAGGATCCAAAGACCCCACGCTCAGCACGTGACTCCTGAAGCATATTTCCGTTCCAACACATCCACGATTCTTTGGTGGGCCTTCCCATCACCTAGTAGCTCTGGGTACGGCCCGGTCGGTTCGAAGCTTTCTATCAGATGGGCAATTCGGCTGGGCTCTGGTCCAACGAGTACCATCCAGCCAGCTCTCAAGATCTCGGGAAACCAGGAGAGCTCAAAAAGCACGATGCAGGGCTTGCGAAGAAGGTAGGCCTCACGACGAACCCCGCCGGAATCAGTCAGGATCTTATCTGCCCCGGCCGCCAGCTTTACGAAATCGACATAGTTCATCGGTTTGCAAAGCTCAATGTGGGAGTTGTGAATCACTTTCGATAACCCAAAGCGCTCTATGGACTGAAGGGTTCTGGGGTGGGCGGGAAAGATCACACGTCGCCCGCTTTGGATGATTCCATTAAGAATCGAGCGCAGGCGAGTTTCATTGGTTAAGTTCTCTTGGCGATGCAGAGTTAGGACGAGATAGTCTTTCCGCTGAATTTCAATCTGGAATTTCTTCAGCGTAATCAGCAGAGCATCCTTCATCAGGTCGCCCGACAGTTCGACTCGCTCCGGCGCATAGCCCTCCTGTGCAAGGTTGTCAACGTCAGTCTTTGTGCAGCAGAAGATGACATCGGCGAGAACATCCGAGACCCTTCGATTGATTTCTTCGGGATTGTATCGTTCGGTGGTGCGAATTCCTCCTTCCACATGAGCGAAAGGAATGCGCAGTTTGCTTGCTGCAATTGCAGCAGCCATCGTGGAATTGACGTCGCCATAACTCAACACACAATTAGGTTCTTCCGACCGCAAGACAGTCGTGAGTTGTATGATGGCTTGACCTAAGAAGTCGGCATCGTCATTGTTCGTGACATGGAGATGATAGTTGGGGGCAGGCAAGGCAAAGCAGTCGAAGAAGATTTGTGACATCTCATAGTCATAGTGTTGGCCAGTATGGATCAAGACTTCGTGGATTCCGCGCTCTTGTAGCTCCCGGTTTACGAGAAACTCCTTCACAAAATTGGGCCGGGTTCCCACGACTGAGCAAATTGTTCTGGTCACAACTTGAGCTCCCCCAGTTCGTCAAGGCCGAACTCGACATCACGGTTCAAACACAGGTCAACTGATTCATATTCCTTGCTGAAGACGAGTTTGTTAGATTGCAGGTGCTGAGGTCGGTGAATGCGCAGCCGCATCGGAGGCAGATTCTGGTCCGGGGAAAGCAAAATGCGGATATGCGCCGGTTCTCCCTTTCGTTGGGGCCAGTCGAACTTTACTGATCTGCGTCTCAGAAACCAGTGTACGGCCTGGGTGGCTGTGGCAAACCACGGACCCCGGTCGTGCAAGCTGTCTAACAGACGAGCATAAAAATCTCCCCACAAGCGTTCCGGCGCAATGCTGCGATCATGCCAGTTTATTGTTAGTACACCGCCGTGACACACCACATGGTCGAGGACTGGCCCCAGCCTGTTCCAAGCTTGCGTTTCAGATAGGTTCAGTCGGGCTGGATAAAACAGCGCAGTATCCATAATCTGCATCGGGAGTTCCAACAACTTCTTGGCCTGCATGGGTTTGAAAATCTGACTTGTTCCCGCGCGATATCCGACGGTCTCGCTGTACCCGCTGGTGGAATCGTACAAAAAGCCTACCTCATCGAGCAGCGCCGGGGAGTCTGGGTTCATGTAAAGCCAGTGCATTCGCACACCGATATCTTTAATCCCGGAAAGTTGAGAGATTTTCTCTGCCTCCTCGCGCCCTCTGAAGCTGTCTATCCAGGCGTCAATTCCATGCAGCCCGATCTCACAGCCCGCTGCCCTCAATTCCGACACGTGGGACGCAAGTTGGGATAGTTCGTAACGGCACGCCCGTAGAGGAGGTGCTGTTCCGGTCGTCGTGCGGCCAGCGATACCCCTGAAAGGAATGAAGAAAAAGGTAGACGGATGGCCCCGCTCAATGGCCACGTAATTCTGAAAGTCATTCCAGAAATCCTTCGCCAGCCCAAAGTAGACGAAAGGCAGCTTTAGCGCCGCGACCCAATTCCTAAACACCTTTCTCGCCGTCATTCGACCGCGACTCAGGTTAATGATCGACCCGATCATCGCCCTGTACAAGAAGCCTAACATCGTCGGGTCAAACTTATGTGTACGGATGAAGGGATGATCCACATCATGGGTGAGGCAAGCGATAAACGGGTAACCATCCGGTAGAGGGGGGACTTCCACGAGGGGGATACCACAACCAACGATCAGATCACGAAGAAATGCGATGTGCAAATCCAGCGTGGCAGAAGTGGCGTTCAGCGGACACTGTCCCTGCGTGAGGAGGGCGTGCACCTCACGGAATAGATCGTAACCGATGCGCACAAAGGTCTGCGCCCCAGACCGCTCGACATACGCGATGCACTCAGCGGAATCCGCATCCCGCAAAACCTCCGTTCCTTGATGATGGAACGAGAGGTTGCTACCGAGAAGTGGCAGGCGAGTTCCTGCGTAGATCGTGGTTGATCTTTGGCGCGTGGATAGGACGTCGGCTCGCGGATGCTCGTCGAATGACGTTTTCTTGCTTCCGTAAACGATGAGAAGTTTGGGAGCCACCAAGTCGAGGTTCGAATTTTCAGCGCATAGCACAACATCGTACTGCCGGTCCTTCTGCACATACTCCCAGGGAGTCTTGAACAACTCGAAGAATTCCCGTACAACCGAATCTTCTGCCGGGTTTGTGATGATGCCCATCATAGTCGTCAGAGCGGATGGAGATTCCTTTCATGGCCCTACGGTGCTGCGGTCAGATCCGCCCGTCTCTCCATCGATGACGTTTGTCCGGGTCGGGTAGGACACGCGCCCCACCCGGGTGCGCGCAGCCTGGATGGACCTACGTCGTGCTCATGCGTGACTGGCCCACATGGTTTGTAGGTTTGGTGGTCGCAGCAAGGTCTGCATGACCACGCAATACTGTTCGGTTCTTTGCCGCAGACCACGCAGCTGTTCCGCCGTTGCCATGGGCGCGGCCACATCAAAACGAAGATGAATACGCTCAAAACCGACGGGCACATCTTTTGATATGCCGAGAGTCCCGCGAAGGTCCAGGTCTCCTTCGACCGTGACCTCAATGCGTTCGGTCGGAACGCCCATGGCCGTAGCTACCATCTGACAGGTAATCTGGGCACAAGCCGCCAACGCTCCAAGCAGGAGGTCCCCGGAGCAGGCGCCCGCGCCAGGTCCGCCGACTCCCTGGTGGGCCTCGGCCTGGTACACGGCGCGTCCGATATCGACCGAGCATGCCACGGGAACATCCGTCTGACCGCCTTTGGCGCGGATGGTGATTCTGGAGGCATCGGGATCATTGCGGTATAGCTCTTTCAACGGCTTCTGCAGTGATCGAAGATCCATGGCAACCTCATTCCTTCCATTCTTGGCGATTCTGCGCAGCGCGATACCGGGTCGTCTTGAAGCTGCATTCTCTGCATGCTAGCATCTGTGAAACGCCGGGGGTACGGGTGCCGAAATTTGTGATCGAACGCGATGTCCCAGGGGCGGGAAATCTGTCTGACGTGCAACTGCAGGAAATCTCCCGAAAGTCGCTCAACGTGCTGAAGGGCATGGGTCCGGAAATCCAGTGGCTGCACAGCTACGTGACCGGCGACAAAGTCTATTGCGTCTACCTGGCACCCGATGAGGCAACGCTTCAGGAACACGCCCGGCGGTTAGGGCTTCCTGCGAACCGCGTCTCAGCGGTACGCCGGTTGATCGATCCCTCCTTCGCCGAGTGAGGCCAAGCTCACCCTGCCGGGGCATCGGATTGCTCTCGGCTCCGCAGGGGGATACCGGCGACGTGCAGCCTACGGCCCTAACCGCTCTTCGACCACCTTCGCCAGCGGCAAGGACCAGCCTTCCAACCGGGCCGCGGCGCCGGTGTGACTCAATACCTGCCGTGTGGGATGGAGCGTCGCTTCGAGTGTGGCCCGTTCAGCTGGCGAAAGAGGCGCGCCGATGTTCTGCCGCAGCGCCGCGGCTGCGCCCGCCAGGCGGAGGGACCGCTCGCCTTCATGCTGAACCGCCGCCAGGCACGCGAAGCACTCCAGAAGGCGTGCGATTCCGCGTTTGTGGTCCAGTGCCTGGAAAATTCTGAGGCTTTGTTGGTTGTGGCCCAGCCGCTTGCGATGCATGTCCGGACCGGTCCTCGTGCAGCCACCCGGCCGGCTCCGGACCCTCCTCCGCACACGCCGCATCGACTTGCCGGACCGATCGAGAGCGAGCGAATCGCCCACGGCGAACAGCGGGAGAATTGTAGTGACGCCAATCTCAACAAGTGCCGCGGGCCCTTTTCTCAGGTCCTGTTTCGTAAGCTGTCCAACGCGAGGGAGATGCCTCAATCTCCGTCCGTTCTTCTACCACTCAAAATCACAGCACATCGCCGGGCCAGGGATTGCTCGACGCGGGAAACGCATGGCCGCAGACTTGTGCGCCGCTCGTGCATGGCTCTTTCGCTGGCAACTGCCATCAGATCCCCTGGCCGCTACTCATAGGAGACACTACCCCGTCGTGCTGGGTCGCTGCGATCTACTGCCCCGCTCCAATCAAGAAAGCCCGCTGATGATCTTGCGGAACTCAGCCTCAGTGAAAGCTTTCAGAGTCTCTGTTGACACATTGCCGAGAGCTCCAACCGACAGGGTGAACTTCGCACCGGCCTCATCATTGGGGAATTCGGAGATCAATACCGCGTCATACTGTCCCATGGTCAAGTACCAGCCATGGATCTTTCCGCCACTCTTCTCCGCCGCCTTTTTGGCCGCGTCGAGTCGTGCCGGGCTTTCCTTGATTCTTGCGATTCCTTGCTGGGTATAGCGGATCAGCGTCACATAATGCGGCATGACGTCCTCCTCTCCATTGAAACCAGACATTATGCTCCCAAAGTCTATATCGGTTAGGCGGGTGGCGTCTCGCCTGTCGCATAACCCGAGCAATCTGGGAGTTAAGGTCGTTCAGCGGCGTGGCATGAGTCACTACGCGGGAGAACCAGGGTGTATCTCCGCCGCCCTCCGTCAAAACGTAATGAATGAGCCACGGTAGTGATTGTGGGGGCGGGAACGAGACGCACGCCCGGACGGCCTTAGCGCGCCCCCCTTTACGAGGCGCACGCGGTTTCGATTGAGCATGAGGCGCCGCATCTGCAGCCCAGGCCGCCGCATGCCAGCACTCCAGGCACGCCGCCAACTGGCCCACAAGTACCCCGTTGTCGATTTGGAGCCTGCTTGTTCGTCAAACAAGAAGAAGCCGGCAAAGGCTAGCTTAATCGGAATCCACGAGGCCCCCATGCTAGGGCCGCACAAGGAGGGCTGGTTTGGTGCGAAAAGTGAGGAACCACGGTTGAACTCTGAATCTTTTCGCGAGGTGCCGAAATCTTATGAGAAACGCTGTCTCTGGCCTCTACCACTAACCCAGACAGCATGGGGGTGTTTTGTTCCAAGCGGGAGAACGTATGGCGAAGCGAATGATGCTGATGTTGGTTGCGGTGACGGCTCTACTGGGTGGTCTCGGGTTTTTTAAATACAGACAGGTCGAAACTGCGATCGCGCAAGGTGCTGCTTTCCAGCCTCCGCCGACGGCGGTGACGACTGTGGTCGCGCAGCGGGAGACTTGGCCGTCGACTTTGACGGTAATCGGGACGGTGGCTGCGATCCAGGGGGTTACGGTTAGTGCTGACCTGCCTGGAACCGTCGATAAGATTCATTTCGAGTCCGGGCAGTGGGTGCATGAGGGAGAGGTGCTCGTCGACTTGGATACTCGCCAGGAAAGGGCTCAACTGGCCAACCTGGAAGCACAACGCGATCTCGCCCGCATCAACTACGGCCGGGCCCAGCAACTGGTCAACGACGGGGTCATCGCCCGCTCGGATTACGACAATGCTGCGGCACAGCAGAAAGCCACTGAGGCGCAGGTCGGTGACATCCGTGCTGCCATCGCGCGCAAGACCATCCGTGCTCCGTTCTCGGGAGTGTTAGGTATCCGGCAGGTCAACCTGGGCCAGTATCTCGCGGCCGGGCAGACGATCGTTTCCCTGCAATCACTGAATCCCATTTATGTGAACTTTGGCGTCCCGCAGCAAGAGACGCCCAAGGTGGCCCTGGGCCGCAGTCTCCGGGTCACCAATACCGATCTGCCGGGGGCGGCCTTCAACGGCCGAGTCACCGCGCTGGATTCCGTGGTAAACGAGCAGACCCGCAACATTGAGGTGCAGGCGACGCTCGCCAATCCGGGAGGCAAGCTGCGTCCGGGAATGTTTGTGCAGGTCGAGTTGCCGGTCGGACAGGCTCGCGAAGTCGTTCCGCTGCCCGCCTCCGCTATCAACTACGCGCCCTATGGCGATTCCGTGTTCGTCGTGACCAACATGAAAGATCCGAAGGGCAACCTGTACCGCGGTGTGCGCCAGCAGGTGGTCAAGGTTGAGGGCTCGCGCGGCGATCAGGTGGCCGTTACCTCGGGCCTCAACCCCGGGGATGAGGTCGTCAGTTCGGGCGTTTTCCGCCTGCGGAATGGCGCCCCGGTGCTGGTCAACAACAAGGTCCGTCCTGACAACAGCCCCAACCCTAGGCCTCAGGACAGTTGAGCGAGGACAGTGCGCTATGAAGTTTACCGATCTGTTCGTTAAGCGTCCGGTTCTCGCTATCGTCGTGAACCTGGTCATCCTGATTGCGGGCCTGCAGTCGATTCGCTCGCTGAGTGTGCGCCAGTATCCGCGCAGCGACATCTCGGTGGTGCAGGTCACGACGGTTTACGTGGGCGCCAATGCCGACTTGGTCCGTGGATTCATCACCACTCCGCTGGAGCGCGTGATTGCCAGCGCTGACGGCATCGACTACATGGAGTCGTCCAGCGCTCAGGGCGTGAGCACGATCACGGTTCACCTGAAGCTGAACTACGACACCAACGCAGCCCTCACGCAAATTCAGGCCAAGGTGGCGCAGGTCCGCAACGACCTTCCCCCCGAGGCGGAGGCCCCGGTCATCGAATTGGAGACTGCGGACACACAGTTTGCCGCCATGTATCTGGGATTTTCGGCGAAGGATCTCGATGCCAACCAGATCACCGACTACCTCACCCGCGTGGTGCAGCCAAAGCTGAGCGCTGTCAGCGGGGTGCAGCGCGCCGACATCCTCGGCAATCGCACGTTCGCCATGCGCATCTGGCTGAAACCGGAAGAAATGGCGGCACGCGGCGTATCGCCATCGGATGTGCACGATGCCCTGGCCCGCAACAACTACCTTTCAGCGATCGGCAGCACCAAGGGTTCCATGGTCTCGGTGAACCTGGTGGCCAACACCGACCTTCGCACTCCGCAGGAATTTCGTCAGCTGGTCGTGAAGCGGGACAATGGCGTGGTTGTGCGTCTGGGTGATATCGCCGACGTGGTGCTGGGGGCTGAGGACTACGATCAAGACGTCCGCTTCAACGGCGAAACTGCCACCTTCATGGGTATCTGGGTCCTGCCCACCGCCAACTCCCTACAAGTGATCCACAAGGTGCGCCAGGCCCTGCCCGCGATCGAGCAGCAGTTGCCCGCGGGCATGAAGCTGGGAGTCCCCTACGACTCCACGGAATACATTCAGGACGCGATCAACGAGGTGTTGCACACCCTCCTTGAGACCTTGCTGATTGTGATTGTGGTCATCTTTCTCTTCCTCGGGTCGTTCCGCTCCGTGCTTATTCCGGTGGTCGCTATCCCGATTTCGCTGATCGGCGCCGTGTTCCTGATGCTTCTGGCCGGCTTCACCATCAATCTTCTGACTCTGCTGGCGATCGTGCTGTCCGTGGGCCTGGTGGTGGACGACGCCATCGTCATGGTGGAGAACGTCGAGCGCCATCTCCACATGGGCAAGTCGCTGTTCCGCGCAGCACAGGATGCGGCTCGCGAGCTGGTCGGACCGATCATCGCCATGACCATCACCCTGGCGGCCGTGTACACACCTATCGGAATCCAGGGCGGTCTCACGGGCGCGTTGTTCCGCGAGTTCGCCTTTACGCTGGCGGGTGCGGTGATCGTGTCCGGAATTGTGGCGCTCACTCTGTCTCCGATGATGGGTTCCCAGCTGCTGCGTGCCGGTGACACTGACCACGGCTTTGCCGGCATGATCAACCGCCACTTCGAGCGGGTTCGCGCCGTGTACATTCGGTTGCTGTCTGGGACATTGAGTTACCGGCCGGTGGTTTTGACGTTGTGGGCGATCGTTGCCGTGCTCATGATCCCGTTCTATATGTTCTCGCAGCGGGAACTGGCTCCGGCGGAAGACCAGGGTGTAGTGTTTGGAGTCATTCAGTCCTCTGCCAACGCCACTCTCGACCAGACGAACCTGTTTGCCGGCCAAGTCTACGATGTGTACCACTCCTTTCCCGAGAGTGGGAGCATCTTTCAGATCACCAATCCCGGTGGCGGCTTCGGCGGCATGGTGACCAAGCCCTGGAGCCAGCGCAAGAAGACCGCGCAACAACTCCTGATGGAGTCCACTGGACCCTTGTCCAAAATTGCCGGGATCCGCGTGATCCCGTTGACGCCGCCGCCGCTTCCTGGAGGCGGTAACTTCCCGGTTGACTTCGTGATCGCCTCGGCCGCTGAACCTGAGCAGGTGAGTCAGCTGGCTGACCAAATCGTGCAGAAGGCCATGACCAGCGGCCTCTTTATCTACGCCGATACCGATGTGAAATTCGACCAACCTCAGACCGAGGTGGTGTTCGACCGCGACAAGCTTCGCTCCCAGGGCGTGGACCTCAGTCAGGCCGGCCAGGATCTCTCCACCATGCTGGGCGGGAACTATGTTAATCGCTTCAGCATTAAGGGACGCAGCTACAAAGTCATTCCCGAGGTGAAGCGAGTCGATCGACTTACCCCCGACCAGCTCTCCCAAATTTATGTCAAGGGCTCCTCGGACAAGCTCGTACCGCTGTCCACGTTTGCCAGCCTGCGGACCACCACCGAGCCCAGATCGCTGAACAAGTTCCAGCAGCTCAATGCCGTGCGCATTCAAGGTGTGATTCCGCCCTCGGTGCCGCTGGATAAGGCGCTGACTCTTCTGGAGGACACCGCGAAGCAGGTCTTACCGCAGGGATTCACGGTTGACTACGCGGGTGAGTCCCGTCAGCTCCGGGTGGAAGGCAGCAAATTCCTGGGTACTTTCCTGCTGTCGGGGATCCTGATCTATCTCGTCCTGGCCGCGCAGTTTGAGAGTTTCCGCGACCCCTTCATCATTCTGGCCGGATCTGTGCCCCTGGCCCTCTCCGGCGCGCTCATATTCTCGTTCCTGGGCTTCACCACCTTGAACATCTACAGCCAGGTGGGCCTGATTACTCTCGTCGGCCTGATTGCGAAAAACGGAATTCTGATCGTAGAGTTCGCCAACCATCTCCAGGAAACCGGCAAGAGTAAAGTCGAGGCCATCATTGGAGCGGCCGGCACGCGCCTTCGCCCCATCCTGATGACCACCGCGGCCACCGTGTTCGGTCACTTCCCCCTGGTTCTGGCCAGGGGCCCGGGGGCGGGAGCGCGAAACAGCATTGGCATCATGCTGGTCAGCGGCATGATCATCGGTACGACCTTCACGCTCTTCGTGGTGCCGTCCATTTACATGCTGGTCGCCAAGACCCATAGTGCGGTTCGGGACGAGGAGGAGGCGGAAATTCCTTTGCCTGAGCCGGCAGGAGCTGCCTTCTGATGCTCGCGCTCCGAACCTCCCGGGCTGGGCTACTTCTGCACCATCGGCAAGTTAGCGGCTAGTTGCAGGTTGAGCAGCATGTCCACGCGATCCTCGACCTGTACGAACCGCGCGGCCGTCTTGGGAGAGACCGCCTTCGACATCTTCTTGAAATACTTCTGTCGCAGATCAACCCGCTTCTTCTGCAGCGCGAAACTCCGGTCGGCCAGCGACTGCACTTGCTGATCGGTTAACGTGTCGTAACTGTTGGCGTATTCCTTGAGTAGGGCCACGCGCTCGTCATTCAACTTCGACAGTTCCTGGTCATATTCGTTGTAGATAGGCCAGAAGGCCTTTCCCTCCGTATCGGAAAGTTGCATCTGGTCGGCCATGATTTTGGTTTTGTCCGAACGAATGTCGGCCCGTAATATCTGGATGTCGGAATCGATGCTGGAATTATCCTGAGAGACACAAGTTGCTGCAGACATGCTGATCAACCCGGCGGCAAAGCAAAGAAGCAATTTCGTTCTCATACCCCCTCCTTCTTTCTTCTCACTGCGCGAAATGCTCTGATGAAGTTTCCGGCGTGGGCTAGGCTCGACCGCTGTAGTTGCGGCGCTCACATTTTCGCAGAGCGCCAGTTCCTGACACAACCACGACCGGTCGGCGGAAGAGAGTGAGCCCTGACGGTGCTTCCTATTCCCTCGAGGATGTTTCGAAGCATTGACATATTCCTATATAGACATATATACTGCAAGACATGGCCCGGGCCGCAACGACTTCAGATGCGTTCAACGCGGTGGCGGAGTCGCGGCGGCGGGAGATCCTGAATTACTTGGCGCTCGAGGAGCGCTCGGTGGGCGCCATCGTGGCCGGCCTGGGACTGGAGCAGCCTTCGGTTTCGAAGCACCTGCGAGTCCTGCGGGACGTCGGACTGGTGAGAGTACGTCGAAATGGCAGACACATGCTGTATCGGACCAACGCAGATGCCATCCGGCCGCTCCATGAGTGGACGAAGACGTTCGAGCGCTCTTGGGTGCACCAGTGGAGCCGCATCAAAGAGCGTGCCGAGGCGAAGGGCAAGCAACGATAGAGCGGCCGGCTCAGGTCGTTATTTCGCCATCTGCTTCGGCTTCGAAATTTCCGGCAGCCCAAATCGGACTTCCACCGTCCTGATCTCGTAGGGCTTAGTGTGCACCTGCACCGCGCCCTCTTGAATGGAAAGCTCGCCCATCGGACGTTCCATCAGATCGGTCTCCTGCGCCGCCTGTGATCCCGGTGGAAGCTGGACCCTTACGTTTGTCTCCCTCCCCGCCCATTCGTAGAAGCGAAAAACCAACCGGTCGTCGTCCTCCGCCTTCTTGAGCGCGGTCAGCACCACGTTCTCCGCGTCCACCTGAACCAACGCCTGCTCGGCCGGCAGCGCACCGCCGTGCTTCTCGACTTGCGTGGACCGCAATTTGTAATTCAGCTCGTATCCCTCCCGTACCGTGCGCGCCTCACGCCATGTTCCCACGTGTGGATAGATCGCATACGTGAATGCATGGTGACCTTCATCGGCGTGCGGGTCGGGCCAGGTGGGCGATCGCAGCAACGACAATCGCAGCACGTTGCCCTTGGCGTCATAGCCGTACCTGCAATTGTTCAGCAGGCTGAGCCCGTGCTTCTCGTCGGAGATGTCGGCCCAGCGCAGCGCCGGAACCTCGAACTGCGCCTGCTCCGCCGGCGTGTTGCGCGTGGTGGGCCGTTCCACCGAGCCGTAGGGAATCTCGAAGCTTGCCTTGTCGCTGTGCGCACTGACCGGGAAAGCCACCTTCAGCAGAATGTGCTTCTCGTGCCACTCCACCTGCATGTTTACATCTACCCGCGCTGCCCCCGCATCCAGTGTCACATCCTGTACGAAAGTCGAATTCTGGAAATGCTTTTTCACGCGGACCACCGCCCGCAACGGACCGTTCTCCGTCAGCTTCACTTCGTCGGCATGATCGAGATCCCAATAGCGCTTCTCGAAATCGGCGTCTATGTTCCAGGCGTCCCATTCCGTGGGCTGGTCCACGAAGGCCTGCAGCAGGTTCCCGCAAATCGAGTTCTTCGCTCCGCCGGTATCCGTTTCCGCCGGCGCCAGCGCCTCCTGGTTGCTGCGCTTGTCGAACAAGCTGGTCATGCACCCGGTGCGTGGATCGATCTTCACCCGCACAAACTCATTCTCCAACCTGTCCGTCGACGCCTTAAGCTCCGAGTGCCTCTCCGGAGCTTGGGTGACGCCGCGGACGAAGTAGGTCCCATAACCAAGCGCCGGGACGTGGGCCCGCAGCAGCAGGCGCGCCCGGTGGGTCGCCCGGTCGATACTGAGCAACTGCGTCTCCGCCGGCTTCCCCGCCGCGTCCGTCACTGCGACCTGCTCAACCGCATCGGGAAGCTGTACGGCCACTTCGAGGACTTCCGTTCGCGGCCAGGCCAGAGAATTGGTGACCAGCAGGGGCACACCTTCTCCCGTGGTGTTGATGTGAGCCGCGATCTCTTCGACTGACTTGCGGATCACCTCGTTCCCGGCGAGGCGGACATCCTTTAGGTTCTGCCGCGCGTCCCAGTAGTTCACGCCAATTCCCGACCCCGGCATGATGTCGTGAAAGTGGTCGAACAGCAGCTGCTTCCACGCGCGCGTCATCTCTTCCTGTGGGTAATATTGGCCCTCCAATAGCGCCAGGGAGGCGAACTTCTCCGCATCCAGCAACGTCTCCTCGCTGCGCCGGATGCGCCGCTTGGTCTCCGCCTGCGTAGTGAACACGCCCCGGTGATACTGGAAGTACAATTCGCCATTCCAGGTCGGCACGCTGAGTTCGCCCAGTTTCCCTTCCAGATCTTGGAAAAAGCCCGTGGCCGTGCCCAGCTCAAATCGCGGATACACAGTCTTAGGGGACATCAGCAACGCGGCATGGTCCAACATCTGGCGCGTGGGCCCTCCGCCGTGATCTCCCACACCGTACAGGTGCATCATCTCCGGCGTATCGCTCAGTTTCGAACCATAGATGGAGGGCGCCCAGACGGAAAGATCCGTGGCCACGCTCACCCCGTCAATCCCGCCGGCGTAGTCGTGAGGAAAGTAAGTCAGCAGCCGGCTGCCGTCGGGTGCCTGCCACCAGAACAGCTTGTAGGGAAACGTCGTGAACTCGTGCGCCCATAACAGTTTCTGGGTCACAAAGTAGTCCATCCCCGACTTCTTGTAGATCTGCGGCAGTTGCCAGTTGTAGCCGAACGAGTCCGGGTTCCAGCCGATCTTGACGTCCACCCCGAAGCGGCTCTGGAAATATCGCTTCCCGACCAGAATCTGCCGGGTCAGCGATTCGCCGTCCGGCATGTTCAGGTCGGGTTCCACCCACATTCCTCCGATCACCTCCCAACGTCCTTCCCGCACTCGCTGCCTGATTTCCTCGAACAGGTCGGGGTACTTCTCTTCCATCCACTCGTAAGCTCGCGCGGAAGACATCGTAAATTTGAAGTCCGGATATTCGCGCATCAGGTCGAGCACGCTCTGGAAGGTATTGCGCACCACCTCCACTGTTTCCGTCCATGGCCACAGCCATGCCATGTCGATGTGAGAGTTCCCCACGGCGTGAATGTTGAACTGCCGTAGCCACGGCTTCAATGGCTCCAGCTTCGCCTGCGCCGCACTGAGCGAGCGATCAAATCCCGCCTGGTCGCCGTGCTCAAGCGGTGCGAAATCGATCGCCTTGACCGCTGCGTCAAGCTGCTGCGCGCGCTCAGCCTTACCATCCTCATAGGCAGCCAACACCGGCTGGGCCGAGAGAATCTCCAAGCGCAGCAGAGACGGATCCGGCCGGCTCGGCACAGGTTCCACCGTCAATTGGCTTTCGAAGATTTCGGTGTTTGTCTTTGCGCAATGGATGCGCACTGCCACCAGCACCTTCTGCCCCGCCTGCGCGCTGGCCGTAAGTAAGATCGGCTCCTGCATGTCTTCGTTTCCGCGGTAGACTACGGCTCCATTGACAAAGACGGTGAGCAGCAGCGCATCGCGGCTCCGGATCACCAGGCTCAGCGCCACCCGCGATCCACGCGTCGAGTAGCCATGGATCTGCTCGGGAATCTCGATCCACCGCCGCAAAACGCGCGGGCCCGTGTTCCAGGTCTCGCGCGCCCGGACCGTCTGCCAGTCCGCATCGTTCAGTGCCGGATCTTCCGGGTGCGGCACATCCGCGTGAAAGCGCCAATCGTGCGTCGGTACCGTCACCAGCGACTCCAGCCGGTCCAAGCTCGCCTTGTAGGGATCACTTGCCGGAGCCGCTGGGTTCTCCTGGCCGAAACCTGCAGTCACCAGCGCCGGACTGACCAGGAAGAAGACAAAAAGCGGGATGACTGAAAGCGGCTGCTTCATGAGACCTCTCGACACGATGCCCTGCCGTTCTCCAGGTTGGCGGGTCGGAAATGCCGGTCAGAGCAGTGGTGCGCATAGGAGTGTAGCTGCTTCAGGGATGCGGCTACACGCGCCAGGGACACGTGCTGCTCGGAGGCAGTTCTCCCCGGTGCCTCCGCGTCGCAGGCCCCACCTGCCGCGAGAAATTCCAGCATGCCCTCCCAGTGCTAAGGCGGTCGGCAAGCAAGTCAAAAACCTATTGCTCCGGCTAAACGCGGTTCTTGTCGTGCTTCGCAAACTTTTGCGCCACTGCCATCGGCGGCGCCCCGAGGTGTTGCACGAACATTGATTTTCTCGGACCAGGCGAGTAACCCTCCACCGATTGTCCGTGGCGTCCTTTGACGTGGTTGACGGCGATGTTCGTGAGACCTCAAACGGATCAGGCAAACATGGGAAGCCATGGTTTGAACCCCACGTTTCGTCCGCACAAACGATCCTGTTGAACAGTAACACCGCGGGGGCACTCAGCGTTGCCTTTCCTCGCGCGTCTTCGTGGCCTTTGATGGTGACCTCATCCCGTCCGCTGCCAGCTCGGTAGGAATATTCATTCCAGCCCCTGCTCAGGATGGGAACCGCTGTTCTAGGCCTCCACAGCACGTTCACCCCAGCCACTGCGGATTCTTGTAGGTCCCGTCAAAGGAATGTGAGGTCTTGTAGAGCTCGAACTCCCCCTTGCGTGCGGCGGACGCGGTCCTCGCCAACAGCTGAGCCACCTCGTGCTTGCTCATGGGCTGGAACGTGCGCGCGGCCTCCA
>Ga0187768_1000011_pt1 | contig 44430 bp, 53 predicted proteins | sample 0216_QUI02_MP10__3_FD_148678 | JGI IMG/M metagenome (GOLD analysis project Ga0187768, IMG submission 148678) | Tropical peat soil microbial communities from peatlands in Department of Meta, Colombia - 0216_QUI02_MP10_20_MG | ecosystem: Environmental > Terrestrial > Soil > Wetlands > Peat ...
TAAGTGTAAAGAAAACCGCTCTTACCGCTGCCTGGAGGGTTGCCGTTTTGAGCAAGCACATCGTCAATCAAGCAAGCCGTCACAGCCGTAGGCGGGTTGGGGCAAACTGCTCCGATTCCGCCATTGCCCAGGACCGGCAAGGTTGGTGAGTAGCCAGTGGTGGGATAGGTGGAGTAGTAGGAAACCTCCGCCGTGTTGATGGTACGAACAGCGCTGGCCGCGGACGACTCGTTGGCCGCAATGCGCGCGCGCAGCAGGTTCGGAATAGCGATCGCGGCGATGATCAGGATAATCGCCACCACGATCAGCAACTCGATTAATGAAAAGCCCTTCTGTTTCCGCATCTCCTTTGTTCCCCCAAGCGTGGATTTGTATTTGTCTCAAATCCCCGCACTTGAAGGGCCAGAGATGAACATTACCTTGGTAAGCCCGCACTCTTCCTAAGCTGCCTGTTTTCAATTGTGCCCTATCCCTCCTTTGCTCAGCGGCGAAACTTAACTGTACGAAATGAGCCATCGCTGACAAATTTTGGCACTAAGCAAGTCGGTTCGGATTGAGAGGATGCGCGGCATCATGTCTTCCCGCACGAGTGTCAAGCCTGCAACATCGACGTAATGGCCGAGCTCTCAGCGCCGCTTGCGCAACCATGTCCTTTTAGCTTGGACACTCGCGCAACGGAGTTCACCAGAACGGAACAGCGGTTGCAAAACTTCTCCAGCGACTGCGGATCGCGCACATCAATTCGTACCGCTGACACTGCGGCACCAACGTCCGCTGCAACAGCCTCTAGGTTGGCAAATTTACTCCCATCTATGAGGATCGCTCTGTCAGTAGAACGCCAAGCAACAGCTTTCCCAGTACTGCCGGCGCCGCCGATGACACCGAAAGTGGAAGAGCGGTTCATCGATTTGGGGGCGGGTCGCTGGAAGCCAGTTTAGCCCCGCGCTGAGCCACACGACTCATGATTGTATTGTGAAGCCCCCTTAACAAGCGTGGTCGGTAAGAAGGAGCGAGATTGCATTTTACATCCCCTTGACAATCTCAGGACACCATGGTGGTACTTTGCGGGGCCTAAGGTGGCTGTGAGCCCACCATGAAACCAGTGTGCTTTTTGGTGCCTGTCGTCATGACCCGAGCGGTCTTCGTCCTGGTGACCGCGGCGATTCCTCTTGGTCCCGCGTGGGGGCAGACACAAACTTCTACGGACTGCAGGCTCATCGCGTATCTACCTCCAATGGCCACCTTTGGAGGCCCTACTACGGCGCCGCCGGGGAAGACGGAACTGGGAGCGGGATTCGGCGGGTACGGTGAGATTCTGTCTTCCCCGTGTATCCACGCAGGTGGTTTGGACTGGCTTGTGCGTTGGCGTCGAGGTCTCAGCGATCGCATCGATCTGGGTTTCGACTTCCTGACAAATAGCCAAACCGATGGGAGCCTTGGAGCAACAGGGGAGGTTGCCATGCGCTACCAAGTAACCGAGAGCCTTCGCCTGGAAGGAGGGTTAGGAGCCGCAGATGGAGGGGATGGTGGTGATGTGAATGCCGATCTGGCCGGAGTGATTGGCACCCACAATGCAGACAAGACTTGGAATTACTATATGTCTTTACGTCTGGGAGCATCCCGGGGCTGTGTCAATTGTGGTGGCAGCAAAGGCACAAAACACGCACCCGGCGCGCTGGTTCCCCTGGGCGTGGTTGGTACGACGGCGCGCATCTCCGATCAGGCGAAGTTCGTCATGGAAACCGGCCTGGGAGGAATTTTTGCTCGCCAGTATTCCGCCCCCGCAGGGTATATCCATCTTTCCTTCGGAGTCTTGTTCCACGTTGGCAGGGACCGCAAATGAGACTCGGAGGCAGCGAGCGTGAAGGTCAATGACACGAAGGAGGAAGGCATGTCCCCATTCGCTCACCGCACTGTTCAAGATCCAGCCGAATGGCACAGGCTGCACTGCTCGTTCTGTGGCAGAAGCGACCGGAGAGTGCGGTTTCTTGTCGCGGGCAAATCGGGTGGGATGATTTGCAACTCGTGCTGCCTGACTGCGGTGTTTATTTTTGTGAAAGCGTATGCTGCTTCACTCCTTGAGAAGGACAGCCTAAGTCCGCGCTGTGACCGTGCCTCGAATGACTCCGGGGCGTAACGCATGTTTGTGCCGCCATCAAGAACACGAGATCGTAAGACATGACGGGCCTGCAAAAAGCCTTCGCGGCGCGGTCACTGACTGGAGAGGCGCACCGATACCCGACACTTAGGTAGAGGTCTATGACAATCCGCAGGCCTGGGACAGTTGAAGCCCGGCAAGCGGAAGATCTCATAGAAAAGCCACGCCCACCATATTCGTCGTGCCACATAGAGGTATGCATTGGCGCCCGCTTTCCAGTGCGAGTCAATACTCGTATGTCGTCCAGTAGATTCTCCTGCGAAATCTGCAAACTGCTATCGGCAGAAGCGGACTGCAAGTGCTTGGCGCAGATCTTCCAGAAGTGAACCCAGCGAAAGCAGAACCCGCATCCGCCGTCGTAAAGTATCCACCCCTCGCGGGGGGAACGCATTCAGATGCATGGTCTGGCGATTTCATTGGATCCTGTTACCCATATAGACCACGACAGGCGAGCCATCTGCCACAAACGCACAGGCGGGGCGTCGCTCTAGAACTTTGGCGAGTTTGTGCCCGTAAAGCGCAGCGGCATTCCCCTCAAATCCAGCTTCCGAAGTTGCCCACACTCGCCATGGGACATGCGAAACGCGATATTCGACGCAACCGCCAGTTCGCTGAGTCGAATAACCCCAGTAGTGTTCGGTGATGAACTCCTCCAAACTGCCTTCTTGGGGATGTGTTGGGAGCCCCACGGTCTGAGCTGAGAGCCTGCACCATTGGTCAGAGACTTGCCAGTGATACTCGGCCGTCTTACTCGACATTTCTGTCTCGATCCGGTGCTTCATCCGACGATAGGTATAGTTCTCGCCGTACACTAGGCGAGCGGCTGTCGCAATTGCGTGCTTGGGCACAACCTCGGCAATGAAGACAACTCCTCTTCGATTATGGCTGTCTTTCTTGCGACGAACGTAGAAGCGTAGATTTACTTCATCGAAATCGGCGTGAAATGGAATTGGAAAGCACCCGAACAGCTTTGTGTGGCAGAAGCGAAAGCCCACAAGGCTGACGTATGTTCGTCCGTTGAATGAGTCCAGTTCCGTGCCTGGAGGAACGTACTGATGCAAAAGCTTGGGCTCAACCACGTAGTTCAACATCACGAGATCTCGCCATTCAGCAGAAAGAAACACTCTTTTGGACTGAAACAATTTGGCCAATTTAGAATGAAACGCGACTCGAGCCTAATTTATCAGGCGTTGACCCCAGTGTGCCAAGTGCTGTTGAAAACATCCCCATTTGGGGTTTTAGTGCCATTACCTGCTCGCAATCGTTGACGTCAAGCTTCATGTTTACTCAAATGCAAGCGGAATCGTTGCAAGCCTAGAATCAATCTAGTCCGGTTAGCGGCTCTAGGAGGTGTGGGTCTGACAGATCAAGTTCTAGCGATGCTCCGCGGCCAAGTCGCTGACATCATCGTTGGATCGGTTTTCCTGTTTATTGGACTGGCGACCTGCTGCATTGCTGCGATTCGCCGCCGGGGCGGCGTGCGCATTTTTATCTGGCTGGGACTCTGGAGCGCGATGTACGGCGGCGAACACCTGAGTCAATCGCCGGCTGTCATAGCGGTGTCTCCGCTTACGCACATGACCCCCGAGCCGTGCTGAGCGGGTTGAACCGTGTGCTTTCCGCGCAGCTGCGCGGTCAATTTATATCGGTGGGCTAAGGGATCACGCAAAAATAATAGTCCATTCAGAGTCCTAACTCGCACATTTTCAGCATGAAGCAATAATGTAGAGCAACCCGCCCCGCAAGCCCGCAGAATGCCGTAACCAGCGGTTGCAGACGGGGATACGCGCGCCCAATCCGAGCACGTTTCCATTATGTTATAGTTATCACTATTACGTTCAAGGAGTGTGAACTATAACATTATGCGGCCCGCTTCCTTCGAGCCTTCTGTCCTGCGCCAGCATCTTCGCCGACACAAGATCGCCGATCTGCCCGAGCTGAAGCGCGTCCTCGGCACAAAGACCAATCTCACCGTGTTTCGCAAGCTGAAGCAGCTCGACTACCTCGCCAGCTATACCCATCGGGGGCGCTTCTATACCCTGCCCGAAATCGCTCACTTCGACGATCACGGGCTGTGGTCGCATGAAGGCGTCTGGTTCTCTCGCCACGGCACCCTGCTGGCCACCGCGGAAATTTTCGTGAACCAGTCTAGCCAGGGCTACTATGCGCAGGAGTTGGCCGATGACCTGCACGCTGAGGTGCAGCAGCCCCTCCGCCATCTCGTCGCGCAACAGCGCCTGGCACGCATGGAGATGGAGGGTCAGTTTCTCTACACCGCCATCGAGTCCATCTCGCGCCGCCAACAGATGTTAGCCCGGCGCAGCGCTCAAGCCGTTCCTGTGGCCGTTCATTCTGCCGACCTCCAGGCCTCCCCGCATGAACTCAAGGCCGCCATCCTTCTGTTCTACGGCCTGCTCGATGAACAACAACGCCGCTTGTTTGCCGGGCTCGAGTCCATCCGCCTGGGTCATGGCGGGGATACTTTGCTGGGCGATTTTCTGGGCGTGGACGTGCATACCGTGGCCCGTGGTCGTCAGCAACTGCTGGACCAAAATGTGGTCAGCGGTCGAACCCGCCGCACCGGCGGCGGTCGTATCCCCACGGAAAAAAAACGCTCGACATAATCGCCGTTCTCCATTGCCTACTCGAACACGATACCGCGGGCGATCCCATGACCGGCATACGCTGGTCTCGCCGCACTACTACCACCATCGCCGAGGAGCTGGCCCAACTCGGCATTGCCGTCTCCCCTAATACCGTCGCCCGCCTGCTCCATGCCATGGGCTATTCCTTGCGGGTCAATCAAAAGCACATCTCCACCAACCACAGTCCCAAGCGCAATCTTCAGTTCGAATATCTGGCCGAGTTGCGTTACCGTTTCCAGCATCGTCACCTGCCCATCATCAGCGTGGACACCAAAAAACGCGAGCTCGTCGGCAATTTCAAAAATCCGGGCCGACGTTGGGAATCTGCTCCGCGTTGCGTTTATGATCACGACTTCCGCACTGATTCCAGCGGGGTCGCTATTCCTTATGGGATTTACGATGTCACGGAAAATCGCGGGGCTCTGGTGGTCGGCGTTTCCCATGACACCCCCGCCTTTGCCGCTCATGCCATCGCTCACTGGTGGCACCAGGAAGGTTCCACCCGCTATTCCGGTTCACGCCAACTGCTCATTCTGGCCGATACCGGCGGCAGCAACAGTTGCCGCTGTTACGCCTGGAAAACCGAGCTCCAGTCCCAACTGGCCAACTCCTTTGCTCTGGCTGTAACGGTGGCTCACTATCCCACCGGTGCTTCCAAATGGAATCCCATCGAGCACCGTCTCTTTTCCGAAGTCTCGCGAAACTGGGCCGGCGAGCCGCTGGATTCCTACCAGAAGATCCTCAACTACGCTCGCACCACTCAAACCCAAACCGGACTTCAGGTCACCGCCTACCTCGACCGTCGTTTCTATCCTTGCGGTCTCAAACCCACACCGGAGCAAATTTCTTCACTACGATTGCAGCGCCACGAAACCTTGCCTGAGTGGAACTACACCATCAAGCCTCAACTGTAGAGTTGTTCTTGCGCGATCCCTAAGATGCCCTTCGCAAGCTGCGGAAGTAACGAGATTCAACTTGACTGCGATGGGGCCATGGGAATTCCGTTTGGCGAACCACGGATTCAGGTCTGCCGATCGATAACTCCAGTATGAATCCAAGTTTTTGGGAGGAAATATGAAAAAACACGATTCACAATTGCAACAGAATGTTCTCCAGGAACTGAAATACGAACCAAGCATCAGCGCTTCTCAGATCGGCGTGACCGCGAAAGACGGAATCGTGGGTCTGACAGGTAATGTACAAAGCTACGCTGCGAAGTACACAGCCGTGCATGCGGCAGAAAGAGTGGCGGGCGTAAAGGCAGTCGCGGAAGAACTGAAGGTCGACTTGCCCGCTTATCACGTTCGCATCGATGAAGACATCGCCAGAGCGGCGATTAACGCGCTCCAGTGGGATGTTTGGGTCCCGGCCGACCGCATCAAAGTGAGAGTGGAAGACAGGTGGATCACGCTGGAGGGCGAGGTTGAGTACAAGTATCAACAGGACGCGGCCGACGCTGTTTGCAATTTGACTGGAGTCACGGGGGTGACCAACATGATCACTCTCAAGAAGCCTGAAGTGTCGCCTTCTGAGGTCAAAACGAGTATTGAGCAGGCCTTGCGTCGGGCTGCTGAAATCGATGCGGACAAAATCAAGGTGAGCGTCGTGAAAGACAAGGTAGTCCTCAATGGGAAGGTTTCTTCCTGGGCCGAGCGCCAAGAAGCCGAGGGCGCTGCGTGGTCGGCTCCGGGAGTGAATGAGGTTGTCGATTATCTGGATATCGCTGCCTAAATGAGCGCTCTCTCCGACCGGATGGATGGGTGACGGCTTCCTGTGGGGCCGCCACCATCCAACAGCGGTTCCGGCGTCGCCAGAGGTCTGGCGAACTCATCAGTCTTATAAAACTTCTGCACTTGGACGCGATAGTCCGAATAGTCAGGGCAGCGAAGGTCTGGAAGAACGCCCTGGCTGGCAAAAAACACGAAGTTCATCTTGCACGCCGCTGGCCGGGCGATGTGCCTGGGAAAGCCCCACAAGTAGGACCATCTCACGGTGTTTTGTCATCGAGGTTTTCCGCGACCCAGCTCTCCTTATTCACTGGCCTCAATAGCGTCCCATTATCGGAGACCTGTGTCGGAACCAGCTTTCCAGCACCTAACGGGCGTTGGACGGCATGTTTGGCGCCACAATTTGGGTCATGGACCCGGCCGTCCGAACGTCGCCTCTCGTCGGTATTTCTGCCAGAGGATCGGGGCCGCTTCAAGCGGTACCGCTGCTGGGGCTCAGACGGAATGACGCGCGCGGTGTAGTCCGTTAGCGGCCGATTCGCTGGTACTCTGGTCGAGTACACGGTATAACCGTCCGAGACAGGGTGCTGGCTTGGCTCCATTTTTTGACGGAAGACCTTGCCATCAGCTTGCGGTTACTTCCACCACCTGTGGATCGAGTCCACCTAAAAAGATCTGAACTTCAAAAGCACATTGCGTTCCTTCGTTGTGTGTGGTTGCCGCACCGAATCGCACGTCTTTCCAGCCCTCGGCGAGCGATTCCAAGCGGCCGGCCAGTTCGATCCCCAGCTTGCTCTCATTTGCGGCTCGTTCGCGATAACGTCCCGCCGCCGGCAAATATTTTCTCTACGTACTCTCGAACAGCACGATTGGAAGAGAATTGCGGCGTTAACCTCAGCATGCTGGCGCGCATTTTGGCTTTAATAATAGGTTACGAGTCGCGGTGTTCCATTGCGCCTCAAACCTGCGTTCTACATATCAACCGCGTGCTGCACTTCTGATACCGTCCACCGGAAAATGACTCCTCCGATCGACTCCATGCGGCGATCCAGGACGGGCGGCCATTCTTCCTCCACCTCCGCCACAATTGCCACTCGGTTCGGCAATAGGATCTGCGTCATGTCACGGATGAAGTCTTTTCCCCTCTTGGCTCTCTTCGAATCTGCGGCAGAGTCACCAGCTTGCGTTGCAGCCGATTCAGGGGCCGGACATGCGGAATCACAGAGGCTTCCAACTAGCGAATTGGCGAAAGGACTGAGCGTCCCATGGCGATCCACTTGCCTTAGGACAACCGTGCCATCCGCCTTTTTCCCAACCACTGCATACCCGTAGATGCCTATACTGCCTTCCCTATCCAGTTGCGACAGCTTGTTTTTTCCTTCTTCAGCTTCAGTTTCGTTATCAAAAACGATCACCACTATGCGATGCATACTACCTCGTTTTCCTGCGTCCGAGTTACGTTCCAACCCCTTTGTAGCTTCCGGTAGCACGAGAGTGACCATGTTGCGTCCGCAAATTGCGTTGCCAGAGCGTTCGGCAGGGCGGACCAGGCTGAGGATATGGGTTCAGGAGCAAGTCCCCGGGAACCGCTTTGTCGGCGAGGGAAGAATTCGTCACTCTGACGAGGTGTGGTCGGTGTGTTCAAGTACAGAACGGCGACCAAGAAATTGTGGTCTTGGCTTGGGTCGCCGTAAGCTCCGTACTCAGAATACCTTGTAACCAAACGATCCGCTTTTCGTGTGTGGTCTTCCGAATGCAGGAGGCAACACTGAGACATGCAAGATCGTGATGCTGGACGAGCGACCGTGCGGTGTTTCGGTTCCAATGTTTTGGATGGTCATCGTGGAATTGTTCTCCAAAATCGGTACGAAGAGAACAGAGTCCGAGCTGGACAAGTGGTTTGAGCAATTACGCGAGCACGGCAGGGAGCTGGGAGTTGAGGTAGAGCCGCTGACGGTCTGTGAACGGATTTGCTTAGAGCACGATGCGCGTTGGATGGCATTGTCCAGAGAGTATGCGATCAGGCACTCGATGGCGAACTCCAGCGAAACCGGAATGATCGGGCCGATATGGTCATGAAACGTGCAAATCCTGAACGCTCCCGTCGAACCTCCTTTTTGAAATCACCGCGGCACATTTCCGCAAGCATGACATTGGTCGGATAGGCAACGAACACGAATCAAGGATGGGAACGGAATTGAACGATACCGAGGAGGTACATCGTGGCCGAAAGACAATCATCACCAAGAAAACCCGATCGCGACGATAAGAAGAAACGCGAGGAACAACAGAACCGGCAGATCCGCTACGGCTTCAGCTACTTGATCACGAGCTTAATCGCGCTATGGCTCTTTCAGATTTTTTTCCTGACCCCCCTGGCCCGACGATCAGAGATCCCCTATAGCGAGTTCAAGAAGAAGCTGGCGGACGGTCAAATCGTAGAGGTAACCATCGGCCAGCAGGGCATAGCCGGTCAGATGAAGAACCCCAAAGCGGACGGGCCTCCGGCCGCCGTCCCATTCACCAGTGTCCCTGCTCCTACCGGTGATCCCAAATTGATTGAAGGATTGCAAAGTGCAAATGTGACTTACCGCTTCGAGCGACCTCCGAGTCCCCTGGGTAGTATTTTGCTGGGCTATCTTCTGCCGATGCTATTGCTCGGCGGTTTCTGGTACATGGCGTATCAGCGATCTGGTATTGCGGGGCCAGGCAGCGTCTTTGGTGTCGGCAAAAGTAAGGCGATTGAGCTCAAGCCTGAGGACGTTACTGTCACGTACAAGGATGTAGGCGGCTGCGATGAAGCCATCGCAGAGCTTCAAGAAACCGTCCAGTTCTTGAAGGCCCCGGAGCAGTTCGCAAAACTGGGGGGGCACATTCCGAAAGGAGTGTTGCTAGTCGGACCTCCAGGCACCGGGAAAACTTTGTTGGCCAAAGCCACAGCTGGCGAGGCTCAAGTCGCATTCTTTGAGACGACTGGGTCTGAATTCGTCGAAATGTTCGTAGGCGTCGGCGCAGCAAGGGTCCGCGATCTTTTCGAGCAAGCACGCAAAGCTTCGCCTGCGATCATTTTCATCGATGAGATTGATGCCATTGGCCAGAGCCGCGGAGGGATAACGCAGCTGGGAACCAATGACGAACGCGAACAAACGTTGAATCAATTACTGGCGGAGATCGATGGCTTCAAAAGCGATGCCAGCGCGCCGGTCATCATTATGGCAGCTACAAATCGCCCGGAAGTACTTGATCCGGCCCTACTGCGCGCAGGCCGGTTTGATCGCCAGATCGCGATAGGCAACCCCGATCTTATTGGCCGGGTGCAGATCGTGAAGATTCACACTAAGAACGTGAAGCTGGATCCAGTGTTTGACGTTGACCGAGCAGCTCGAATCACGGCCGGTTTCAGCGGAGCGGATCTGGCAAATGCCGTAAACGAGGCGGCTTTGGTTGCCGCCCGGCGCAATGCGACGGGAGTCACAATGGATGATTTCGAGACCGCCATCGAGCGAGTCATCGCCGGCTCCGAGAAAAAGAGTCGGGTGATGAACGAGCAGGAGCGCACTACCGTTGCCTACCACGAGGCAGGGCACGCGCTGGTGGCTGAACTGGTGCCGCACGGCGAACCTGTCAGCAAGATCAGCATAGTTCCCCATAGCCGTGGCGCCTTAGGCTACACGATGCAAATGCCAACTGAGGATCGATACCTGCTCACGATTGACGAGCTGCGCGACAGAATCGCCACCATGTTGGGTGGGCGCGCCGGCGAAATGGTGGAGTTCGGCACGATCAGCACTGGTGCCAGTGACGACATCATGCGGGCGACGGATTTGGCCCGCCGTATGGTCACCGAGTTCGGCATGAGCGAAAAACTCGGATCCGTGCGCTACGCAGGCCAACAACTGCAGTATCTGGGCGGCTCGATCGAAGACAACGGCCAGATCAGCCCGGAGACGCGATACACGATTGACGGAGAGGTTCAGCGGTTTGTGATGGAGCAGTATGATCGTGCTCAGTCCCTATTGAAGAAACATCACGCCGCGCATACAACCCTGGCTCAGCAGCTGCTGAAGCAGGAAACAGTGACGGGCACTGATGTGCAACAAGCGTTGGCGAGGAATCCTGGCGAGAATTCCCCGGCGGAGACTGCTCACCTGGCTGAACTCTCCAAGGCATAGCGGCAAGAGGGATATTGAAGATGCGCAAGATCGTATTGCTCCGCCACGGAGAAAGTGTCTGGAACAAAGAGAACCTCTTTACCGGTTGGACAGACGTCGATCTTTCACAGAAAGGCGTAGAGGAGGCCAAAACGGCGGGGGTCACGCTTAAGGAGCAGCGGTACAGCTTCGACCTCGTTTTCACGTCGGTGTTGAAACGGGCAATCCGTACTGCATGGATTGTTTTGGATGAGATGGATCTCATGTGGATTCCCATCCAGCTCGACTGGCGACTCAATGAGAGGCATTACGGCGCATTGCAAGGGCTCAACAAGGCCCAAACAGCGGCGACATATGGGGAAGCACAAGTGAAACTCTGGCGCCGGAGCTACGATGTCCGTCCACCAGCGCTCGAGGAGACGGACCCACGCTATGCCGGGAAGGATCCACGTTACAAGGACCTGACAAAACAACAACTTCCCCTAACGGAGTGCCTTAAGGACACCGTGGAGCGCTTCCTGCCATGCTGGCATGAGCTGATCGCCCCCAGTATTCGATCCTGCAAGCAAATACTGATCGCGGCCCACGGCAATAGCCTGCGGGCCCTGGTGAAATATTTGGAAGATGTCCCAGAGCAACAGATCGTTGATCTCAACATTCCTACTGGAGTGCCTCTGGTCGAGGAACTTGATGACGACCTCAAGTCTGTTCGTCACTACTATCTGGGGGATCCCGCGCGAATCGAGCAGGCGATCAAGGGAGCTGCAAGCATAAGCAAGACGAACGCTGATCACAGATAGCGAGGAGTGGACCACAATGTTCTCAGTCGACGATCGAACCGGAAATGTGGTCACGACCGTGATTCTCTTCCTGATCGCGGCGGCTATCCTTTATTTGGCGCGTGTTGCGTTTCTTATTCTGCTGGGTTCTATTCTGTTCGCGCATCTGCTGGAACCCGCAGTCAAGGCGGTACAACTGCACTCGCGCCTGGGGCGGGGCCATCGCAACTGGGCGATTGCCCAAGTGTACCTTGTTGGCACGATTGTGTTTGGAGGCCTAGGGTATGAATTTGGTTCCCGGGTTGCCGCCCAGTTAAAGAATTTCAACTCGGCTCTGCCCGAAATTCTGCGCGGGCTTGTCACTGGCCAGGTTGTCTCCCAGCTGGAAGTCGAGCACGGCTTGAGCGCGGTTCAGCAACTGCAGATACACGATTGGTTAGCTCGTCACCAGGATTTCATTGCTGCCACCTTGAAGCGCGGTGCGGCAGCTACAGCACACGTCGCCGCCAACGCGGCATGGCTCTTGGTCATTCCTGTGTTGGCCATCTTTATCTTGCGAGATCGCAGTCGGATCGAGGACGCGATTCTCAAAGCCGTTGAGCGGAAGGGCCAGCCAACAACTCTTGGGAAGTTTTTGCGGCATATTGATGTGACGCTTGCCAACTATATGCGCGCACAGCTCATGCTGGCCGCCTTGTCATTTGTCTTCTACAGCACTGCGTTGCTGATCCTGAGGTTCCCGTATGCCTTGCCTCTGGCCATCGTCGGTGGTGTCCTAGAGTTCCTTCCGGCGGTGGGCTGGATCTCTTCCGCCGCAGTGATCCTCACGATTGGCGCCCTGGTGCACGCGCACTGGATCTGGATGGCAGGTTTGATCGTTGTGTGGAGGGTCGTGCAGGACTATGTGAACTCTCCTCGCATCATGGGGCGCAATTTGCAGCTACCGTCCCTGCTCGTGTTAGTTGCTTTCATGATCGGAGGTCAAGTGGGAGGTATTGCGGGTATCTATCTCTCGGTCCCCATAGTCGCCGTGCTGCGAACCGCCTGGCTGGATTCCCTTGGGATTGAAAACTCCTCGACTACTGATCCGGCGACGAACTGACAAAAGGTACATCAGTTACGGTGGCGACAGGGGCTGGGGACAAGCTCCGAGTCGTGGAAACTGGCTAAGACCATTCCCTCCTGTGGAGTCTTGTTGCTGTCCTTTTCGTAAGCAAATGCGAGAAGTAGGCCTTGGGATGAAGTCCAGAGCAGAAATGGTGCGTGCGTTGCTACTTTCAATTCAAACTTGTCAGCTAACCACTCGCGACCGGCCAAAAGGAGCTTCTCCTGCCCGAGATATTTCAGGTGTCCGCCCAGAGTTGTGGTGAATACCGGGTCGGCACTACTGATCTCCTCGAATGTCAGGAGCTCAACCGGTGTGATCGCTTTCGGATCATGACTCGCGGACCGCGTGATGCTGCTCAACGAGAATGCAGAAATCGGCCAAAGCAAGCCGGCCGCGGCTTGCACTGGCACGTCCAGGCTCATATTCTGATTCTTATCCCTTGAGTTCGCCGTACACGCGACCTTTCCCGGCAGAAAATCGCAGGTGAGCAGTCCTATATCCGGCCTCCATCGTAATCTTCGGAATTCCTTTAACTCCACGACGCGGAGATCGCCCGATAGGCGGGCCTCGAAGTTGTCGCTGTGAGCTTCATCGGCAGGCGAGCGGTAGTTTCTTGTGCCGTTGACTTCGAACGTTCCATCCTCGAGCCTCCAGAGGGTCCACGATTCCGTGAAGTCGTAGACGGCGGGGACGAACGATCCAATCCCGGCCTGACTGAGAACTTTGTATTCTCCCTCGGCCACCCGCGTGCGTCCTGGCGTTCCGGATTCCGGGCTTTGCTCCCGGGCCTGCTGGGCCGAAGTGATGCCCGCAAGGTTGTCAGAAGCGGATATTCGCACGTGCAAAGACAGGCAGAAGGACAGAATGAGGACCGCAACACCAGTCGACAACACGATGCCGGGAAATTCGGCGCACCATCCGTTCGTTGTGTCGTTATGACTCATTTACAGTGTCGTCCTCTACAGCTACGGTGTCGCCGGCAAGACTCTCTCAGTGAGGGGGACAACCGATCCGTTCCTCTTCACGGTGCGCCAAAACAGGTGATACTTCGACGTGGCAACATCCCTTACGGTTGCGTCTTCATTGATGAGTACATGGGAGCCGACTTGGTTCGGGCCTACTAAGTGAACGCTTATGAGCATGGCTGCTCCTCATTCCCTCTGGAGAACTCTCCATACCGGCCGAATGCCAGGTTCACGCAAGCCCTGTGTTTACAATCGCATTGCCCTTGTGCGCATCCGAACAATAATCGCTGCAATACGCCTCAATGGATGAGACTTGACATTCGCACAGTGAGTACGCGCACTTACGTTGAGCGCCTAGATCCAGAACTTCTGCCATGGCATACCTCGATCCTTGATCCCGTTCACGACGGCCGCGAGTGCCGTGATGACATTTGCGACATGGTGCGCACGTCCATTTCATTCCTGGCGCTGAGTTCAGACGGTGGACGGTAAGCGGCCGCCAAGCGCAATTCGTTACGAATCTGCAGCAGTTGCAAAATCTGCGAACGTGACACGATTCCCTGCAGAGAACCGTAGGCGACCACCGGAAGCTGATTGACGTCATTGCGAACCATAAGCTTGAGCGCATCCAGAACCGGCGTATCGGGGCTCACCGTCTGCAATTCCTTTAGCGGACGCATGGCCTCGCTCATGGTCGTCCGCTCCCAACGGTCGCGTGGAATTTTGGTTACATCTCGCAGAGTAACGAGCCCAATCAGCCGGCCATGGTCATCCACTGCAAAACATCTCTGACCCGTTGTCAGCAGGTAAATATCTACAAACTCCTGCAAGCTCATCCCGTGGTTCACGATCACGCAGTCACCCGACATGACCTCGGAAACACGCAAACCTCGAAGCGCCGACGCAGTCCCCACTTCGGCATAGCTTGCCTTGGCTGCGTCCATCAGAAACCAGCCAATGAATGCGATCCAAAGGCCGCCGAAGCCGGCGCCGGAAAAAAATTGCCAGATCCCATCGAGGATAAATAAAAGGGCCACAACCTGGCCGACGCGTGCGGCGATGCGGGTGGAACGATCGGCATTCTTGGTGATGCCCCAGATGATCGAGCGCAGCACTCGGCCGCCGTCGAGGGGAAAGCCGGGAATCATGTTGAAGAGCGCCAGCCCAATGTTGATATACCCAAGCCATACCAGGACTTCAGTCACCACCGTGTGCGGCTCGGTCGAGTGCCGCCAGCCCAACCCCGCGATGGCCCGGCAGCCGAAACCAATAAGCAGGCTGGTGATTGGGCCGGCGATCGCGACCCAGAATTCCGTTTTCGCGTCGGTGGCATCGTCCTGCATTTGGGAGACGCCGCCCAGCGCGAAGAGGGTGATCGCGCTGATTTTCAGTCCCCTTCTCTGGGCTACAAGCGAATGCGCAAGTTCATGCAGTAGCAATGTGACGAAAAACAGAGCCGCCGTGACCAGCGCAGTGATCCGGACCTGCAACATGCTCCAGTTCGGGTTTACATGATGGAAGTGCTCGCCAAGAGAGAAAACAATCAGGGCGGCAATGATGAACCAACTGTAGTGCAGCCCTATCTCGATTCCTGAGATTTTCCCGAGTTTGACGGTAGAACGCATGCGCGACCTTTCTCACACGAAATCATGAAACGGAACGCTGCGTATTCGGCGGCTCGTTGCTCACACCTACGCCGCAAGAAGGGAAGGGCTTCACACTGCTGACGCCACTCCGGATCTTCACGGCAACAACGACTCTGGCGATGCCGACCATCAAAACTGCCACACCAACCAGCGTTCCGATCGCCCAGACGGAACCGGACGGCCAATTGACGAAAATCAACATACCCAACGCGAGGCTGGTGGCAGCTTCGAGCAGAAACCATCCCCAGCCCACGAGCGGCCACTCTGGAATGCTGTTATTGTGGCAAGGCCTGCCTGGACCAAAAGCAGAGTCCCGAGCAAACCGGTCAATCCTTCCACTCCTGCCATTGGAGCGAACGCGAACGCAACTCCGATAATTCCAAACATTCCGGCAGACAGTAGTTTCGGGAAGAAACTGCCGGGCTTCTGAGAGTGAAGCGCAAACACGAATTGAGCGATGCCCACTAAAATCAGCACCCACCCCAGCACAACGGTGGTGAACTTCGCCGGAGCCAGCGGGTAAACGATCAGGAATGCCCCCAGGACTGCGGTCAGAACACCCATACAGATGGTCCAAGCGGCAGGCTTCTTCGTTTCGTCAATCAGGCTCTGCACAGACATTCCATACCTCCACTATTGTTTTCCAAAAGGGAGGTCTTTCGACCTCCCTTCGGACGGGTGCCAACTACGCCCAAGGGCCTTGCGCTACGAGGCCTTGGCCTTCGCAGCCGCCGCTTTTGCCTTGAGCACCTTGGCCTTTGCCTGCGCCTCACGCTCTGCCGCTTCACGTCTCTCTTTGGCCTTCTGCAACTGCTCCTGGATCTTTGCGTCCAGTTTGTTGATCTTTTCCTGCAGCTTTGCTTTCCAGTCGGCACGAGCTTGGGCATGCTCGGCCTTCATCTCGGCCAGGTCGACCTTCATGGCAGCGACGTGCTCTTCATGGAGAGTATGTTTTACTTCCGAAAGAGCGCGCCGGAATACAGTCCCGCCGAACGCCTCCATGCGCGTGTCGACAGGAGTGGTCCAGTCCTCGTCAATTTCGGCGACCACTGCAAACTTGGTTGGCGTCAATGCCTTGTTGACGTCTTCGATAAAATCCCCACCGATGCCAACATTGCGCAGGTCAACCGCCGCGCCGGCAACTGCCCCCGTCGCGAGGCCGATCGCGAAACCTGCCGGCCCACCCAGCAACCCGATCAAGCCTCCAAATGAGGTGCCAAGCAGGGTTCCGATCGGTCCGTAATCGTCCTCCTGTTTTACTGTTACCGTACCATCGGCGTGCTTCGACACTACCGCGTAAGCGTAGACGCTGATGCTGCCCTCGCCATCGAGCTGCATGAGCGCCTTTTTTCCGTCGTAGGCCTTGGTTTCATTGTCAAAAACCACCACTAGCATTCTGTCCATGATGTTTCTCCTTAAGCCATCCTTGTCACTCTCAAGATTGAGAGTGAGTCCTTTCACCTGCAAGCGAGATTCCATAACCGGAGCAGGCCCGTTGCCCTTGCCCCCTTTAACCCTTGGCGGCACGAGTCATCTGATGCGGCTTCAAGTCGTGGTATGGACTGTCCTTTGCTAGAATCCGACATCTGGACATCTGAACATTTACTTGCGGTGCGCGTTTTGCCCTATATCTGTCGCCGCATATGAAAGGAAGGCGATTTGAATATGCCAACAAATACCGGAGAGGATCGAGAAATTAAGGACCGTGTGAACGCGAATGAAGCCGAGTTAGTCCGGGAATCAAAGACACTGGCAAGGAAAGTAAAAGCAAATCTGAATGAAGCAAAGAGAGCGCCAGCTGACCGGCCAGGTCGCAAGGGCTCGAAACCCAAGAGATGACACAAACAGCGTCATCGACCGGAATGGATGCGCCGATTACTGCTCGGATGCACCTCGTTGATGCTGGTTCGCACCGCGAGGACGGGACAATTCGCCCCGGAAATAACCGCATAGACTTTGTCGCGCAGCGTGTGTGGCGCGGGCTTCGGACCAAGAAGCGTGGAGTCGGCAGTTTGGAAGTTTCGCCACAGTGACGGAATAGCGCCGGATCGGCAGTTTCACCCACCCTAGGCACAGTTCCTGTCTCTCCTCTAAGCCCGCGATTTTAGCACCTCCTCACCTTTAAGACTTTCCGGCCAGTTTGGAAATCCGGATGCAATGTTTGCTTTGCGTAGGAGGAAAACTATATGGATCGCATATTGGTAGTGGTCTTTAGCGAGGCCAGCAAGGCCTTCGAGGGGCGAGACGCACTACAGGAGCTTGATCACGAGGATCTGCTCACGCTTTACACCTACGCGATCATCACAAAAACGCAGGACGGCAAAATTGTCGTCAATGAGGAAAAGGATCGGGTAGGGCTCAAGACGGTGCTCGGAAGCTCCCTGGGAAGCCTCATCGGACTCCTCGTTGGGCCAACGGGATTTGCAGTTGGCGCAATGGCCGGATTCTTGACTGGCCTCGTAGCCGATCTCGACAATTCGCGCGTCAGTGCTGACTTCGTGGCCGAAGTTTCGAGGGAACTCAAACCTGGCAAGTTTGCATTGGTGGCGGAGGTTAACGAGGACTGGACAAGGTGGGTCGACCTGCGTATGGCGGAACTTGGCGGCGTCGCCTATCGCCAGACTCTATCGGAGGTGAAGGACGCGGCGAACTCGGCAGATATCGCTGCCATGAAGGCTGATCTCGCCCTGCTGAAGGCTGAACAAGCGGAGGCAAATGCAGATCACAAAGCCAAGCTGTACGAAAAGATCAATCAGCTCGAGGCGAAGATTCAGCAGCAGTTGGAAAAAGCAAAGGAGCGGCATGAGAAAGCGGAGCGCCGGGCGAAAGCCAAGGCCGACGTCCTCAAGGCCAAAGCGTCTGCCACGACGACAAAGGCTGCGGAGACCCGCGCCTAGTCTAGTACGCAGTTGATTTATGACCACGTGTTTCCACAGGGTAGCTCAAAGGCGATGTCTGGACTACGAGTCGAGCAGTGTTGGCGGGAGGATTCCATGTCTGAACCAGGAAATGTGAAGAGAGAGACTCATAGATGTCAAAGGGTGCTTGCTTTCATGAGCAAAGTGACCGCGCTACTGGGTCTGGCGGCTCTTGGTTTTCTTCTGACGCGGCCAGCGTCGCCAGTTGGTTGGGTCGTGATCCTTGTGGCCGTTATTCAACTTGGCTTGACGTATTCGCCGAGATCTGCGGCGAGTCGGGCAGCAGTTCCCGTACGCCCGACGGACTGCCAACGTTATCGGTCACAAGTAACGAGATCAGATTGCTGCCAAAGGTTGGCAAGAACGGGGGACTGACAGATATGGAGCACGCCCCAAATACGGAGAGCAAGCAGAAATGCGCGCGGGAGCAGTGCCAGTGCGAGGTTGGTCCTCCGGAGGAATATTGCAGCGACTATTGTTCAGGCGCCGAAGCCGCGGCGCAAGTCGAGCTCTCGTGCTGCTGCGGACACGCTCCCTGTGAAGAAGAAGGAACACACGTTTGATCGACATACGCAGCAACGCCGACCGCGTCTCGAGGAACGAAACTATGAATGTGTTTGAGATACGCCGAAGCGCGATCTTGTACGTCCGCACTGCAGTACTGTGTCTCGCGTCGCTCCTGAATGCAAGCCCATCAACGGTCCAAGCGCAGAATCAGGACGAAGAGCTGCAACTGGGTCAGGAAGTTTTTGACGAACTCAAGGCCAGAGGCGAGATCGTCGAGTCATCTCCTCTATACGATCAGCTGAAACCGATTGCCGAGGCCATCACACAGTCGGCACAACCGCGATACAACCATCCTTTCAAGTTCTATCTGGTTCACGACCAGCCCAATGCGTTTGCCACCGCTGGCGCAATCGCCACGACTCTTCTTGTGTTGATTCTATGCGGCTTGTGGCCAGTCAGTTCGATGCGACTGATAGGCGGTATTGTTGGCACAAAGTTCGTCATAAGCGGCGTGAGTCGGCTGATGTATTCGCTAGCCACCCATAAAAGCCTTGAAGCTGCCAGAAAACACGGGTCACTTGCATGGCGCCCGGGCTTAGGATCTGCTCCGTTACGGCTCCAGTATTGGAAGAGTGAAAGGAGAACTGAGTATGTATGGTCCAATCGAAGTGATCGTAGGTGTCACCCCGGAGATGATTCACAACTGGGGATGGTTCCTTGCGTTTGGCATCGTTTTGGTGCTGCTGGGCATCGCCGCGGTTGTGAGGGCCTTCGCAGCCACCGTAGCCTCGATGGTGTTCTTCGGCTGGCTATTGATATTTTCCGGCATCATCGAGTTCGTACACTCCTTTATGGTCGGGAAGTGGGCAGGTTTCTTCCTGCACCTGCTTGTGGCGCTTTTGTTCGGAATAGTCGGTGCGCTCATGGTGTTCAAGCCGGTCATCAGTGCCGAGGCTGTAACCTTCGTCATGTCGATATTCTTCATGGTTGGCGGCCTCTATCTACTGTTTGGCTCCATATGGAGTCATGCAGCGGGTTGGGGATGGGGAGCTGCTAACGGAGCGATCTCGACCATCCTGGGAGTCTTGCTCTTGACGCAATGGCCAGTCTCAGGGCTCTGGGTCGTAGGTCTTTTCGTGGGAATCGATCTGATCTTCTACGGTTCGGCTTGGATCGCCATGGCGCTGAAGCTGCACAAGATGTGAGCGAGCGCGGGAGGGAGGAACGGCCGCCATGCCAGCCGAAGTGAATGCCCGAGTTCCGATAAGCAGCAGCGACGATGTTTTCCTCTGGGCATTCGGTCCCGAAATCGAGGATGCTATGGGGCCACTGCCTTACTTAGTGTTTTATCTGCTCAGTGGCGTGGTAGCTTTTCTGGCGCAGGTTGCCGCGATACTTCATGCCACGGTTCCGAATCTGGGCGCCAGCGGCGCTATTGCAGGCGTGATGGGTGCTTTCTTGATCACATACCCGAGTGATGAGATACGGACACTGGTCCTGTTTGGGATCTTCTTCCGCATTACTTTCATCCCCGCGGCACTCTTGATTGGAGTCTGGTTCATAATTCAGCTCTTTAATCAGGTCGGCTCCGTGGCCGACGTGCAAGGGGGGGGCGTCGCTTACGTCGCTCATGTGGGCGGCTGCATCTTTGGAGCGATCACGGCTCGCCCCTTTGAGCGTTCTTTGCGCGGCAACGAATGGGGAGCCTAGCCATGTCGCCTAATGCTAATGAAGAGCTCGTCGGCAGCGTTGGCTTGACAGCCCAGGAAGCTGGAGCACGCTTAAGCCGGTTCGGGCCGAACGAGCCAGCACAAGCGCAACATCGTTCTTTTCCTTCTGACCTCTGGCATGCGCTTACGAATCCTCTCGTCGTGATTCTGGTGATTGCCGCGACGGTTTCGGCATTCTTAGGCGAGGGAACAGATGCCGCAATTATCGCCACCATTGTTCTGTTGAGCATCACGATTGACTTAGTTCAGGCTTACCGTTCCCAAAGTGCAGTCGAAAAACTGCGAGCACAGGTTGCCCCTACGGCAACTGTCCTGCGCGATGGGGAGTGGAAAGAACTCCCTCGGCGTGAGGTAGTGCCCGGAGACGTAGTTCGCCTTTCTGCCGGGGACCTCATTCCTGCAGACGCGCGTCTGTTGAAAGCTCGCGATCTTTATGTTCTGCAGGGCGCTCTGACGGGAGAATCTCTCCCCGCTGATAAGGAAGCTACGGCAGAGCCCGCCTCGACCAAAGCTGACGCGCGCAACATGATTTTCCTGGGTACGTCGGTCGTTAGCGGAACGGCTACCGCGGAAGTCGTAGCGACGGGGTCTCGGACCGCGTTTGGCGACATTGCGGAGCGCCTGGGAGCTCATCCGGAACAGACTGCTTTCGATCAGGGTCTGCGAAAATTCAGCCTGCTCCTTGCGCGGACGGTTGTTTTTCTAGTGCTTTTCCTCATGGTGGTCAGCATCGCACGCCACCGCGATCCTCTGCAGTCGCTACTGTTTGCAGTCGCATTGGCCGTGGGTTTGACGCCCGAGGGCCTGCCCATGATCACGTCTGTGACGCTTTCCAAAGGCGCCATCGCGATGGCACACAAAAAGGTCATCGTTAAGCATCTTTCTGCCATCGAGAATCTCGGCAGCGTGGACGTGCTTTGCAGCGACAAAACGGGCACGCTTACCGCAGGAACCATGTCGCTGGATCGGTCACTCGATCCTTTTGGAAATCCTTGTCGGCTCCCGTTGGAACTTGCTTACATTAACAGCCAGTTCGAAACCGGCATCCGAAGCCCTCTCGATGACGTCATTCTCCATCAGCCTTCCCCAAAATCAGACGACTACACCAAGTGCGATGAGATTCCTTTCGATTTCGAGCGGAGGCGGCTTTCAGTTGTGGTTCAGCGGTCGTCACAGAGACTCCTCATTACTAAAGGAGCGCCGGAAGGAATCTTCCCGCTCCTTTCCGGGTATGAGCTCGAAGGAAAGAGATTACCCATCAACGAAGATGCCAGCAAGCGTATGCAAAAGGTGAGCACTGAGCTGAATAATCAGGGCTTCCGTTCATTGGCAGTGGCCTATGCAGAAGTTCCCGCACAGGCAGATTATTCGGTCAAGGACGAGCGCAATCTGGTGCTCGCCGGCTTCTTGAGCTTTGCCGATCAACCTCTCCCTGATGCCGCCCAAACTTTAGCTTCCCTAAAAGACGATGGCGTCGAGATGAAGGTCATTTCCGGAGACAACGATCGCGTCACCGCCCACGTCTGTACTGAGGTGGGACTTAATTCGGGACGAGTTATAACCGGCGACGACCTGGACCGAATGACGGACCCAGCCCTGGGTGTCGTCACCGGGGAGACACGCGTGTTCGCACGCATTTCTCCTGCTCAGAAGAACCGGATTCTCCTGGCCCTCAAACACAATGGTCACGCCGTGGGGTTTATGGGGGATGGCATCAATGATGCGCCATCGCTGCACGCGGCCGATGTCGGCATTTCCGTCTCAAGTGCAGTGGATGTGGCGCGCGACGCGGCCGACGTAGTTCTTGTTCAACCCGGCCTGAAAGTCCTACATGATGGCATCGTTGAGGGACGAAAGGCGTTCGGGAACGTCATGAAGTACTTGCTGATGGGCACGAGCTCAAACTTCGGCAACATGTTCAGCATGGCGGGAGCTTCTCTTTTTCTCCCCTTTCTGCCGATGCTCCCGATGCAGATCCTCTTAAATAATCTTCTGTATGACTTATCCCAACTCACAATTCCAACCGACAATGTAGACGAGACTTTTCTGCGGAAGCCCCAGCACTGGGATATTAGTTTGATCCGCAACTTCATGGTGTACATCGGCCCCATTAGTTCCATCTTCGACTTTCTTACCTTCTACGTGCTCCTGCGTATCTTTCATGCGACCGAAGTGCAGTTCCATACGGGTTGGTTTGTGGAATCGCTGGCAACGCAGACGCTCGTGTTATTCGTCATCCGTACCGCGAAGAATCCTCTCCGCAGCCGCCCTAGCAAGCCCTTGATTGCGACTTGTCTTGCCACTGTGGCAGTGGGGATTCTCTTGCCCTTTAGCCCGTTTGCAGGCGCGCTGGGATTCACCGCGATGCCGGCAGGTTTCTTTGTGTTTCTTGCGGTCGCGACGGGCGTTTATCTCGTGCTTGTGGAGTTTGCGAAACGTTGGCTCCTGCGCCGAGCCGCGAAAGCAAACGCAGTTATTTATCAAACAGCGCTGGCCGCTGCGGCGTAGCGTCGCCGAGGAAAAGCGTATGCGATGGGCAATCGCGAAGTGCTCGATGCTTGTCGGCGCCAAATCCGATACGCTGTCGAAATGGCTTCACCGCCTGGGAGGGCCAGGGCTACTGCTTCTTGGCATCGCCGACAACCTACCCGTTGGATGCCCGGCGGGAAGCGTAGACATTTTTCTCATCGTACTTTCGGCACACCAGCACCAGTGGTGGGCCTATTACGCCTTGATGGCTACGCTGGGCGAGGTGCTTGGCGGCAATGTTACGTATCAGCTGTCCGCAAAAGGCGGCCAGCAGACGTTGGAAAAGAAAATACGAAAAGAGCGTGCAGAAAAACTCTGCAAGGCGTTCGACAAACGCGGATTCATGACGATACTTGGAAGTGCCATACTGCCGCCGCCATTTCCATTCACCCCGGTGCTGATGGCTGCCGGCGTCATGCAATATCCGCGCAAAAAGTTTGTCTCAGCGCTGACAGCGGGGCGCGCTATTCGTTTTTTCGTCGCGGCGTTTCTCGCCCGCGCCTATGGCCAGCGAATAATCAACTTCTTCTCGCGCTACTACCACCCGGTCATGTATGTGCTGATTGCGTTGGCAATAACGGCCGGCATCGGCGCGGCAATCTACTTCAAATGGTATCGACCCAAGGCACAGCAGGAAGAACGCGAACGGGGCGAGCAGGTACAAGAATTTCCAGTTCCTGGCCGACACGCGAGAGGTAGAGACAATGCTTTTCACACACAGCCTAAAGGAGCGCCGTACCAGCGAGGCAACAGAAGAACCTGAAGCGGGGTTGCTATGTTCAAGCGTATGTCCCGCGAATTGGAGAACCGGCTTGTCCAAGGTGGGGCGCTCGGCGGTTTGCCTCATGAAGTGATTGTTCGTCAGGGGAACGTCTGGGACGAGTTGGACAAAATCATCGACCAGGACAGATCGAACTGGTCGTCATCGGTACGCACGCTCGACGAGGGATGAGCAAGCTGCTGCTCGGCTCAGTGGCAGAGCACATCTTTCGTCACGCCGGCTGCCTTGTATTGACCGTTGGTCCCGGCTCCCTTCAGGATTCTCCAGTGGGGAGCGGCCGTGCAATTCACCACTGCCAGCGATGTCATGCAGATGCAGGAAAAAGGTCGGGCTAACAGTCTTCGTCGGCTTAAGGAATTGGTATCTCAGAATGCCAAGCTAGCAGTAGCACCTGAATTTGTGGTCGAGTTCGGAACGCCGGCTGAGAAAATTCTGCAGGTAGCCAAGACGCTCAAGTCCGACGCAATCATTCTGGGACTGCATCGGAAAACCCGCATCGGCGCAGCTTCGCACATGCCTTGGGCCACTGCCTATGAGGCCGCGTGCGATGCATGGTGCTCCGTCCTCACAGTGCGGAATTGAAAGCGCATCGATTCTATGTGGCTGCCAAATTGTGGGGGGCCGTTAAAGGTTTCGAATTCGTTTAAGAGAGGATCACGAGTGCCAAAACGCAGCTCAAGAAAGATCGCCTATTGGTAGCATCTGGTTCCTATCGAAACCAAGGAACTCTTGCTCTTGGCTGCTCCTGTCTCTGGCCCCGGGGGCCCCTCGCCCATGGCGAAATATCTAAGTTTTGGGCCGTTGCGCCTGCTGTTGGCGGCCACAACCGGTGTTCAGGCCGGTGTTCTCTAGACGACGCTGCCAGGGCCTTGACCGCGGGCAAATCGTACGGAATCTACGACGTCATCCTCACGAACGAGCAACTCCGTCCCTTGGGATTGCTTGCCTGAGATCAGCACACAAATCAAAAGGTATTTACGACGGTTCATCCCGTCGCGCCCGTGTGCCTGGCATGCCCGTGCTACGAGGGCAATCGGCAGCGACTTGCTCTTCTTTTTTTCGTCATAGTGGCGAAATGCAGTCTGGACTCGCCTTGTCCAGGAAATACTCTACCCCAGTGAAGCTGGGAACCCTAAGATTTCGCATAGTTTCCGCCACCTTCAGGCTACCGCCTTTGGCAGGCGGCCTGCTTTCGATGAGGTGGACGACGTTGAATCCGTCCGAGTTCTGGTTTCGCGATGAACCTCACCGCCAGAAAGTCCGGATTCGAATGAGACTGTCTCATATGGCTCTCTCCACGCTGATGGTGCTCGCGGCCGGTGGGGCATTCGCCCAGAAGGTGCACGTCCAGTTCGAAAAAGCGTTGATTTCTCGAGATTCAAGACCTACGCGTGGCTTGAGAGCCAGCATCCGGTCGACGCGCTCTGGGCCCAACGGGTCGTGGCGGCAATTGACAGGCAGCTAACCGAAAAGGGCTCAAGAAAGTAGACGGAAGTACGAATCCGGATCCCGAGGTTGTGTACAACTCTGGCATCAAGGAATGAACCATCGTCGAGGGTTTCGACTAACTACGGATATGTCTACGCTGAATTCCTATATAGCAAGATATATGGCCCACCGCTTTGGTTATGGCCGAGAGGGCCTGGTTCTTGGGTGAGCGAAGTTGAAAAGGATGGAAGTCTGGTCGTCGATTTGGTTGATGTGTCAAGGAAAGATATGGTCTGGCGCGGCATAGCCACGGGTACGCTTACCGACACGACGAACAAGAATGAGACGGAAACCGAACAACGCGATCGAGAAAATGTTCAAGAAGTATCCACCGAAAAAGTCACACAGATGCAAGTGGGGACTGATATGAAAGTCTTAGTGGCAGTCGATTCCTCTGGTGCGTCACAGTATGTAATCGCTGAAGCAGTATCCCATCCATGGCCGTCCGGAACCACGTTCTGCGTACAGAGCGTTGTGGACATGTGGGAGTGGATTGGATCGCCCGAGCTCGTGGAAGATGCAAAGCGTGAGGCGAGAACGCTCGTGACGGCCGCCACGTCCGAACTCAGCCGGTCCGGTCATGAAGTGGTTTCGGAAATTCAAGCGGGCGTGGCCAAGAAAGCCATTGCCGAGTATGCCAAGGAATGGGGAGCAGATCTCATCATGGTCGGTTCTCACCGATCGAGTGCCGTAAGCCGCTTTCTCCTCGGCAGCGTGGCACATGCCGTTCTCCGTGCTGCGGCCTGTTCGGTTGAGATCGTACGACCTAGTCCGCGAGGTGTCCCCGCTTTTTCCCGTGGAATGAAGATCCTGCTTGGCACGGACGGCTCCAACTGCTCGGAAAAAGCTACGCGAGCAGTTGCAAATCTCCCATGGCCAACGGAGACCTTGGTTAGAGTGATCAGCGTCCGAGAACCTATCGTTCCTGCTGGTGGAATGGCCATGGCTTTTGACCCGGTTCTCCTGGATGAAGTTCTGGAGCGTGAACGGCGCCGTGCCGAGGATGCGCTTAGAAGTGCCCGCCAGATATTAAGCTCTGCAGGGTTGAAGCTTTGCGATTCGTCCGAAACGTTGTTCGGTGACCCTCGCAACATCTTGTTAGATGAGGCAAAGTCATCGAGTGCCGATTTGGTGGTGGTTGGTTCACATGGCGTACATGGTCTTGATCGCGTGCTTCTGGGGAGCGTGTCTGAGGCGGTGGCCATGTACGCTCACTGCTCCGTAGAGGTCATTCGCAGTTAGCCCGGGGGCATGGTCGTGATAAGAAAATTCATCACTTTGGGAGGTAAGAAACAAATGACGTTACGCAAACTTGCTGAATTTGGTGTGAAACTCGGTGCAGCCACTTTGGTGGGATTAGATGAGCTTCAACACAAGCACACAGAGGAGAAGCCCAAGAAATCGTTCTTTAGGCCCTCTCACATTGTTATGTGCTCGTCGCTCATCGCCGCTGGGCTGGCTCTCTGGCAGATCAAAAACCATCGCGCATAGCGTGTGGCGTTCGCGTTGCAACAGGAAGACTGATCAGCTGCCGACCAACTGCTGGGTTCCACTCGTGCGGATGGGAATAGGCAGAGATTCTGTGCAAGCGAAAGCTGCTGAAATGTTGGGCGACATCAACATCGTTAGTGGAAATGCGGGGATGGATCAAACCGTGGCTATTCAAGGCCGAATCACCGTCTCAAACTCGGGCGAAATGCGCACAGCGCTGGCTAACGCGTTACGCACAAAGCCGGCGAGCGTATCCCTCGATCTGTCCCGCGTCTCCTATCTCGATACTTCCGGGTTAGCCACCCTGATAGAGGCGGTTCGGATCGCCCGCAATCAGGGCACACGGTTGATCCTCGGTGGCATGCACGATCAGCCTCGCTACTTTTTTGAGATCACGCATCTCGATCGACTGTTCGAAATCGCGGGGCAGGAGGCGGGCACATGAACGTGCTGGAAGCCGTCGGAAACGCCGTGATCCAAGGACTTGCCTACGTCGGTGGACTCACGATGCAGTTCTTGTCGGAGCTGCGCGCCTCACCCCGGGTATTGCCGCTCACGGGCAAGCGCGGCCGCTGGAAAACTGCCATGCAGCAGATGGCGGCGATCGGAGTCGACGGACTGCCGATTATCGCAATCATGTCGGTGTGCGCGGGATTCATTCTGGCAATGCAAACCGGATCGGAACTGCGCAGGTTCGGAGCGCTACGTCATGGACGTCGTTGGCGTCGGGTTCACGGCTCTGATCATATGCGGACGATCGGGGTCGGCATTTTCAGCGGAAATCGGAACCATGGTAGTGACCAGCGAAATCGATGCGATGAAAACAATGGCGATGGATCCCATCGAGTTAGTGCTCACGCCGAAATATATCGCGGCAATGATCACCCTCCCCTGCCTGACCATTATGAGCAACACGTTTGGCATTCTTGCGGGTGCTGTGTTCATGCGCATCACCACAAACATTCGGTTCGCAATGTACATGCGATACATCTTCAACTCGATTGAGTTGCGCGACGTCTTGACCGGACTACTAAATTAAAGAGCCTCATTTATTATTGTGAATGTGGGCTGCATGAAGGGTCTCAGGGTACGCGGGGGAGCCGATGCAGTGGGGCGTTCAGCAACATCCGGTGTGGTCAGGTCCACATACCTCGTGATCCTGGCGGACGCGTTTTTCACTGCGATTTTCTAGCTGGTGCACAAGGATTAGCGCATGGCGGAAGTGATGATCTCGGTTGATAGCCTGACGGTTGAATACGAAGGCAAGCGCGTGCTGGACCGCGTCAGTCTGGACATTCAAAGGGGTGAAGTGATGGTACTGCTGGGTGGCAGCGGCGCCGGTAAGACTACGATGCTGCGGCACATTATCGCATTGGCAGGCGCTGGCGGAACTCGTGGGCCTCGCCTCCGTCAGCGAGGCGGAAGACCTTAGCGATAAATCACTTCTCCAGCTGCGCTTTAATAGCTTCAAGGGATTTCTCGAGAGATGATCGTGTTTTATCAATTGCTACTTTCCTGACCATCCCGCCCTTGACCCCAGTCAATCCTGCCTGCTCCGAGCCTTTCACGGTAACTAAGTAAAACCCCCTGCTATCGCCAGGAACGCAGAAGTATAAGTCAAGCGCTGTTTGGAAATAGTGACTGGCGTACAACTGCTTGATCGCAACCACATCGATCGGGCCATCCTCGCCAGCAGCACGCGCAATAATCTGGTGATTCATGCGAAGAGTTGGTTTGAGTCCAAACTTCACTTTTTCCCAGTAGAAGACGGAGGAGCTGTCTGGGAGGGACGTTTTGGGGTAATCGAGCAAGTAGAAATAAAACGCCGGAAGCCTCTCTGGCAGAACTTTCGAGCGAGATAAGAGCGCGTGAAACTGTTCGCTCACCTGAGCAGGCAACTTTTTGTCGCGGTAGGTGCCGAGTGCTGCATTACCGCCCTTCTGGTAAGCGGCGAGCGCCTCCAGGGCCATCTTCTTGGCGAGATTGTTGACTTGCGCAGAGGGGTCGGCAGCTGACCAGTCAATCTGACTTTTGAACTCTTCAATGTTCTCTACCGGCAATTGTATTTCGCAGTTTTCGGGCTTGCAGTCTTTGAGAGCATTCACATCATCAGGGTCGAGGTCAAAACCGGAAAGGTCGGAGAGTTGGGGCGGGCTGGAGAAGCGCCCGATGGCAAGGTAGCTTGGCAGAGACTTGAGCTTCTCGAGATCGGCTGCTATGTGCACATAGGCGCTCGGCTGCGCCTTGATGAAGACACTGCCGAACACGAAGACCTCGGAGGGAGAAGGTGAATCCAGTATTTTGGCGACGGCTTTGCCATGCTCGATGTCGGCAATTTCTGAATCCGCCAGACCAATGTTCTGCTTGAAAAATGTGTGCAGCCGATTTGGGCTTTGACAGAAGCTCGAGGCCGCCGACATAAGGAGGAGTACAGCACACCATATACAAGGCGACGCTCCTACCCGCAGCATGCGAGTCTTGTGTTTCCGACTCAATCGTGCCTGATTCACACTCCTCAACTCCCGTAATGAAGTTTCGATAGGCCGCTGGACGCCTTGCAACCTATCCCAGTCTAATTTCCCCCCTTGGTGTCTGGCCGCAGAAGTACCATAGGCGCGTCTTTCGGCACGCTGAATGGAGTTGCTGATTTTGGGTCGGGACTAAACTGTGAAAAAGTGGAAGGATTGTCTTGAAAGTGTTTCTCGAGCGTTCTTATCCTAGTGCCGTTGGCAGGATGGTCCGACAGAAGCTGCGGGATCTGGTTGACATCAGCATTTTGAAAATCCTGAAACAGCCACGTCAGTCCCCACGGGTTGTAAGGGGCTTCTGCGCATATGTCGGAGCCAGTCACATCGGCCTTCGATTCGGCGTCCCGTGAATAGCCAAGCGAGTGCAGCTTTCCGATCAGGGCGATCGCAATAAGGTGAGCTCGGGTCGGTCCCAGCAAGATCGCGGCAGCCACTTCCCGCTCCTCAATCTTCTTCTCCTTCTCCATCAGAGCAACGGCGTCACGATGAATGGTGTGAGAGACCTCGTGACAAAGGGTTCCGGCCAATTCCTCAGTGTTCTTCACAAAGTGCAGAAGAGAATCCACCACGTAGACGTTGCCTCCGGGCGTCGCGAATGCATTGGGCTGCTTTTCATGTACTAGAAAAAACTTAAAGGGATGGGGATAGCGGGGCTGTGCAACGCGAGTTATTGCTTCTGCAATCGGTTTCAGATTGTCGTACAAGGGAGAGGACTCAATGATCTCTCCGTTCTCCCCCAATTGCTTGTACACTGCCTGTCCGAGCTCGGTTTCCTGGTCGGTGACCGGCTCGGGGGTGGGAGCTTGAGCCACACATGCGGCGGAGAGTAGCGCCAGCAGCGGCAAGATGAAAAATCTCGATATCGAGAAACGTAACGTTGGCATCATCGTCTCCTTTACAAGGATCCTGCACAGTATCATGTCTTCGTCTGTGTGAGTAGCGTGTCGGAGTTGGTAGTTGGGGAGAAATATTCCCGCCAAACGATTCTCAGCACAGCAACTGCCGGGACCGAAATGTACACGCCCGCAATGCCTCCCCCTTGAGCTCCCACCATAAGCGCAACGACAGTCAGAGGGTGTAGGTCTAAGGTCTGACCGATGATCCGAGGAGAATTGACATAATCCTGCACAATTCTCCAGACAACCACTAGCACCGCCATCCAGATCCAGTGGGAATGAGTGAGGAATCCGACTGTCAGAATCATCACAGCCGAAGGGATACATCCCACCGCCGGCAAAAACTCCAGAACGCCGCCCAGAGCCCCCGGCGCGAAGGCATACGGGAATCCCAGGACAAGCATGGAGATGCTATAAAAGAGAAAAGATAGACCGGCCAGAGCGAGCTGCGCGCGAATGTACTTGCCGAGCATCGTATCAATCTGTCGCAAGATGCGCTCGAAGCCCGTTCGGCGCCCTCGCCGTTCGACTCCCTCGATGGGCGCATCCAGCATCTGACGTCCATCCTTCAACAGGAAGATGGCGAGAACAGTAATGGCGAAGAGCCAGATCGCACTGGCGGCGACTGATGCTGCGGATGCAGCAGTCCGCTCAACCACACGGGAAATAAGTTCAGAATGACTAGAGCGCCTTTGAGGAACCCCTGTGGGTTGCAGGTCTCTTTCTAAGGCACCCACCTGGCAGGCTCATGCGGGTCGTCTCCTGTGACTGCGGCAGCGATGGGCAATAAGGTGTGCACAGTCAAACTCCAATGGCCGGTCGTCATGAATTGCAAGCCCGCAGCTACACTGATGATCGGCAAAGAGCAGAGCCAGAACTCCAATTACTCCTGTTGATCCAATGACGTGGAAAGAGGATCGCCGTCATTCATTGCACACGAAGCGTGTTTACAGTCACACTGCAATTCGACTTCTTGCTGATCGTCGGCATCCGAACAGTAGTCGCTGCAGTATGTCTCCAGGGTCGATACCTCGCATCTGCACTGCTCGTGCGCACATTTGTGTTGACCACCTATATCCGTTATCTCAGCCATGACTCACCTCCACTGTCTTTATCTGTGCCGCGTTGCCATCCCTCAAGGCGTCCTCATCAAAAGCGGCCAATCTTACACTTGGCTTACGAAAAAAGAGCGCAGGCATTGATGATTTCAATCTCCGCCTGCGCCCATTACCCTGGCACGGGCTTCTACTATCCGATCTTTAGACGGCCCGTCTACCGGTTCAGGACGCTTTTGCTTTAAGAGCCTCTGCCTTTGCCTTGAGTATCTTGACCTTTTCTTGAGCCTGACGTTGTGCTGCTTCGCGGCTTTCTTTCGCTTTCTCCAAATGGGCCTGAATCTTGGAGTCGAGCTGGTTGATCTTTTCCTGAAATTTCGCTTTCCGATCTGCCTGAGCCTTGGCGTGCTCAGCTTTCATCTGAGCGAGGTCAGCCTTCATGGCGGAGACATCCTCATCATCAACTTTGTCCTTTACTTCCCAAAGAGCGCGTCGGAAAACAGTTCCGCCGATTGCTTCCATCCGCGTATCCACGGGCGTGATCCACTCCTCCTCAATTTCGGCGATCAGTGCGACCTTGTTCGGCGAAAGAGCCTTCTGGACATCGTCAATAAAGTCGGAGCCGACACGAGCGTTGTCCAGGTCGACGGTGCTACCTGCAGCCATCCCAACGGCTGCACCGACGGCCATACCTGCTGGGCCTCCTAGTACGCCAATGAGAGTTCCGAAGGATGTCCCGAGCAGAGTGCCGATCGGCCCCACATCATCCCCTTGTTTTACCGTTGCGGTCCCATCCGCATTCTTCGTAAGCACTGCATAGGCGTAGACAGTGATGCTGCCTTCACCATCCAACTGCTGAAGAGCTTTTTGCCCTTCATATGCTTTACCTTCGTTCGGGAAAACTACTACTAGCATGCGATCCATGAGTCATCTCCTGTCTGCGTTGATGATCGTGTACGCGGAAATCTTGAAGCGGAGTGGGTTCGGAAACCACTCTCCCTTCTTGTTCAAAAACACCTTTGTGTGCCAGTGATTCAGTACCACGAGGTAGCCTTGAACCAGCGACACCTTCTTGGTTGAGTCCTACGTGTTGTTTGTCAGTATCGGCGGGTCATGATGGGACCCATGGGCAACTAAATAGAGTCGAACGTGGATAATAGGAACGACGGTGTCTTGACGCGACCCCTTCGCTCTTCGACGACAAAGAACTCTACTTCAACTGCGTCGTCATTGCAACTGTCAACGTTAGTGTTGGCCGGGATCGTGACATCACTCAAGGCTCCTGGGCCTGGTGCACACCCGTTCCCTTTGTGGGGCGAGATAAGGCGTTAGAAAACCCCTTCCAAAATCGACTCACGGAACCCCGAAAACATTGGCTTTTTTCGACGGAATTGTGCGCGTTAGAAACCTGTAGTTTTCTAATCGAATAACCGTTTCCTCAGAACGGGATAGCATTCTTCCCTTGTGATGATTCGAAATAAGTGGTCCAGAATGCGAGCTTTGCCGGATCCATTAAAGGACGCATCCTGGTCCTCGCAGAGATCTCGAGCGTTGCAGGATGCTCCTTAGAGAAGAAGTCCCACCGAGGGAGACCCTTACCATTCGGATCCCCTTTGCGGACGAAGTTCACGAGGTAACCGGATGTAGTAGCAGCTGCCGCTCGGTCCACCTCCGTAAATGGCCGAGCCAGCTTATCGAGGTTAGACAAGATGTACACCATTTCGCCTGTATGAAATGCTTCGAACTCCGGGTGTTCCGGCCACGGAATCGCGTGATTGAAGTAGTAGGTGTAGATCTTCCCTTCTGCTTATTGAATACCCTTGCGCACCACAGGTACATCGCTGCTTGTCCGCGTTCTCTTGCACTCGCCTTTTGTGCCATCGATGCTGAGGCATCGTCCGACGATGGATAGAGTTCGTTGAATTTGGCAGCCATATCACCGTACCTTTCCTGTACCTGCTTGTGCCATTCATCAACCGGCATCTTGCCGTAGGTTTTGGAGAAGCCGCTGCCTTCATCGGCCTGCATGCCGGTGAGGAGGGGAACATCATTGGCCTTTCCTTCTTGGGTCGCTTTCAGGGGGTAATCTGGGATTGCCCATCCGTCGATCACAGGAGCAAAGCGCAATACTCTGGGAGATCCTGGAGGAGGCAAAAGGTCTTCCGCAGGTAATTTGCGAAACTCCGCCAACGAGTGCGCGCTTCCTGAGTTTGCGAAGTCAACTCCGTCCTTCTCGGCTTCAGCCAGTGTTTTCATCGGAATCGAAACCAGAGATGTTCCGCTTTCGGCCACGGCACCGCGAAACAATCCCTTCCCCATGGGGCTCACAGAAAGATCGTGCACGAGACCCGAGCCGGCCGATTGCCCGCCAATTGTGAGTTTTCGCGGATCACCACCAAACGAGGCAATGTTCTCTTTCACCCATTGAAGAGAAGCGACAGCGTCGAGAAAGCCGTAGTTTCCGCTCACGTGTTGCGGAGACTCAGCGCTAAGCTCAGGGTGCGCCAGGAATCCAAACGCACCAAGCCGGTAGTTGACGGTCACGAATACCAGGTCTCGCCGTGCGAGATTCGTACCGTCGTAAACGTCCACGGACCCAGCGCCTTCCATGAAGCCACCGCCGTGGAAGAACACATAGACAGGTAACTTGCGGCCCTTGAAATTTACTGGCACCCAAACATTCAGATAAAGGCAGTCTTCGCTTGTGGGCCCCTGAATCATGAACTCCTTGGACCAGGGCAGGCGCTCGTAATCTTTGCGCTGAATGCAGGCGGCGGGGGCGATCAAGGATGTGCCCCACGGCACGGTGCGCACAGAGTGGTATTTCTCGAAAACGACAGGCGAGACAAGAAAAATTTTCGTATATACACCGCCAGGATACGACCAAAACACTTCACGCTATCCAGTCTTGTACCTCCAGCACGGATGGGGCGAAGACGAAGCAGGTTGGAGTGACCAGGGCCATGAAAACTTTATTCTGGACAATTTAATTGCCGCTCGTAAAGCAACACCGATGATCATAGTTAACGAGAACGGAATGACGGGTGTCCACCTTCAACCGCCTCCTCCGCCTCGACCCGGACCCGCGGCTGCAAATGCACCACCTTCCGGGTCGGTGTTGCGCTTCTTCATGGATGAACGGTACGCATCTTTTGACAGAGTCGTTTCCCACGATTTAATCCCGTTTATTGACGCCAATTTCCGCACCATACCAGATCGCAACCACAGGGCGTTGGCGGGTCTTTCCATGGGTGGTGCCCAAGCACTTCGTATCGGACTGAATCACTTGGATCAATTTGCGTATATCGGCGCATTTAGTCCCGCCATTGCGATAACCGATACGACCAAAGAATACGATGGCGTTCTATCGGATCCGGCGAAGATAAATCAGCGACTTCGTCTTTTGTGGATTGGCATCGGCGACGACGATTTCCTCCTCGCACCCGTGAAAGAATCTCACCAGACACTAGAGAAAGCCGGAGTCAAACATGTGTGGGTCGAAAGTTCGGGGGCTCACGTCTGGACGGTGTGGCGCAAGTACCTCGCCGATTTCGCGCCAAGGCTTTTTCAATAAAGTCGGGCATCGTGAGGCGAGGGACGATGTTGAGATGAATTCATGATTAAGCCAGCACTCGTGATTGGGTTGGGCGAGGTCTTGTGGGATCTTCTGCCCTCAGGAAAGGTATTGGGTGGTGCACCCGCGAACTTTGCTTACATGACAAAGGTGCTGGGAGACCAAGGCGTCGTCGCCAGTCGTATTGGCAACGATGACTTGGGACGCGACGCTTGTAGCGTCATGCAAAAACTTGGTCTGAACACATCGTATGTGCAGCGCGACGATCTGCATGAAACCGGTACTGCGAGCGTGTCACTTGACACTTCTGGCCAGCCAAACTTCACAATCAAAGATTTCGTTTCGTGGGATTTCTTGCAATGGACTGCAGCTTGGGAGGAGTTATCTGCCCGTGCAGATGTTGTCTGTTTCGGTTCGCTTGCTCAGCGCTCACCGACATCCGCGGCCACCATTGAATGCTTCCTGCGAAGCGCGCCGGAGAAGGCGCTCCGCATCTGTGATGTTAACCTGCGCCAGTCCTTTTACAACAGAGATGTGCTGCGTACATCGTTCCAGCATGCACACATCGTCAAGCTCAACGAACGGGAGTTGCTCCAGGTGTCAGCTTTGCTAAAGTTGGGCGATGGAAGCCAAGAAATGCTCGCCAAGCAATTGCTGAGCGCGTATGAGTTGCGGCTGGTTTGCATAACACGTGGTGCTCGTGGAAGCTTGCTTGTGACGGAAAGTCATACGGTTGAGCATAGCGGCTTCCGTGTGAAGGTCGCAGACGCCATCGGTGCAGGAGATGCCTTCGCGGCCTGTCTAGCTCATCACTATCTGCGCGGCCATTCGCTCGAGGAAATCAGTGAGGCTGCAAATCGCCTTGCATCATGGGTTGCGACTCAAACGGGCGCGACCCCGTCGATTAGTGCAGGCCGATTGCAAAACATTCTAAGTGGGGTTGCGCTTCACTGAAGGAGGCGCTGTGAAGAGTGGTTGGACTGTGGCGGTGGCATCGGCTTCTCAGAGCTATTCTTCAGCCGCTGCGAAGCAGCGTTTTCGAAACCAACCTAGCTTGACCCCGATCCGTTTGGAACTCCAGCAACCTGACTCAGGTGCCTCGGGAAACCTCAATTTGGCGATCCAGGAACCGACGGAGCTCGTCTGAGAGCCCAGGGGGAGGCGGCAACTTATAGTCCTCACTGCCTGGACTCATTAGCATCCCATCCACAAACACGTTATGGACGTCACCCTCATCTGGCTCCATGAGCGCAAACAGGATCATTGCCTGGTCCCTTTCGGAAACGTATGCCCGGCGATATCGCCTGTCCAGCAGCAGGCAATGGCAGGTTGGCAGCTCGACTCCCCCCTCATGATCTGTTCAAGGGAGGGGCGTTCGCGTCCGGTCAGGAACTTCCCATGGAGGGTGGAATAACGGGTTTCGGGCAGGGTGCAGGGCTACCGCTGGGCGGTTAGGATTTCTTTTCGACTTGCAGGTTGTTCTGTACGGTGAAAGCGCCGAACACCTGACTGGCTCGAATACCCGCCAGTTGCTTGTCCATGGTGCTGGCGACGGTCCCACACAGACTCAGGTGGCCGTGATCTACCACTATGCGGATTGGCTTGGCTGGATCGATGGCATAGCGGCTGAGTACGGGATCGCGATAAACGGCCCGCCGTCCGCGTTTTGACGTTTTCTTCCGAAATGCCCAGCGCCTTTGCTGTTTCCGCAATGCTCAGTTGCTGCACGTCGCGAAGAATTAGAACAGTCCGATACCTCTGACCGTGAATGGCCGCGGGTACGACCTTGGCACGAATCGTTACCCGGGCGTCGTGCATCCGCAAGGTTTCCAATTTCTGACGCAATTCCGTCTCGATCCGTTTCCGATCTTCACATTTAGAGTAGAAGGAGTCGAAATTGAGAAGAAGCTGTTTATGGTGCACGGCCAGAACACGACGGTCACCAAATATGAATTGATCAATGCCCCGAGTGCGGTTCGTGTGCAGCTTGAACTGCGTCCATTAATTGCTTTCCGCGATTACCACAATCTCACTCACGAAAACCGAACAATCGACGGCAGAGTTGACATACAAAGGGAATTGATCAGCGTTTCTCCATATGGCGGACTTCCTAGTCTTTACTTCGCAAATGACGCCGCCCAGACTGAAAGCACCGGCCACTGGTACCGCAATTTTGAATACGAGGCTGAACGTGAGCGCGGTCTCGATTTTCAGGAAGATTTATTCAATCCGCGTGTGCTTCGTTTCGACCTCAACCAGCGGCCGACAGCCACGCTTATTGCATCGACCGAGACCCGGAAGGTCGATGCCGCTGAGCTGTTTGAACAAGACGAAATCGTCCGCCGTCGTCAGATCACGAAAACACGCGCCAGCCAAAAACGATTTCATAACCTCACTGACTACCGCTGCAGATCAGTACATCGTTTCTCGCGGCGATCAGAAGAGCATCATCGCCGGATATCACTGGTTCAGCGATTGGGGCCGAGATGCCATGATCGCGCTTCCCTGGCTCACGCTTCCCACTGGACGCTTCGATATTGCACGAAACATTCTGCGTACGTATGCGCAACATGTTGATCAGGTCATGCTGCCGAACCGTTTTCCGGATGCCGGGGAGACTCCCGAGTACAACACCGTCGATGCGACACTGTGGTTCTTCGAAGCCGTTCGCGCCTACCATGCCTACACTGGGTCCTGGCGTTCGCCATTCTTCCGTAGGCGTAACGGCATCATGCGTTATTTTCTCTGCCCCGGGCGCGCTATCCAAGCGCGCCGACGGAGCCTCGCCATTAGGTCTCTCATACGGCCGCACCGCGCCGGGCATGCTTTTGAAGCTGCCATGCCTCATCAGGCCGCAAGCCGGTATTGACCCCAAAGAGTACATAATCGTGCAGTTGCCGGGAAGACCTGCCAAAAGATGCTCGGCGGTAAGGCTGCCGAATCGGAATCACTAACCGGCGAGCTATCTCGTTTTGCTTCAATCTAGAATTCCAAGCTAAGATTGCCAAATGCTGGACTCTTCACGAGTGCCGCTGAACCCGGATAAGCGTGCACTTGAGGATGCATCTGCCAAGTCTCAAGCGAAGTTAGCGTTGGCTCTGGGAGTGATCGCAATCGCGCTCAGCTTGGTTCTTGGGTTTGTTTATCTAATATCGGTCCGTCGCGTGGAGGGCGAGTTGGCACGGCTCAGCTAGCAGACGGAAGGTCTCAACCGACTGGTCCAGCGGGCACTGGAGCAATCGCAGACGTCGGCTCAGCAGGCTTCAGAAGCCGCTGCGAACGCGCGGGCAGCGGCTCAACAGCGCGACTTGGCGAATCAGGCTCAATTGAACTCGGAGGCGCAGGCGCAACTTGCGCGGCAGCAGGCCACCGCCGAGCAGCAAAAGGCGGATCAAGCCACACAGCAGGCTGAGGAATATCGGCAAGAGCGAGAGTCGGAACTTCAACAACTGCAACAAGCTCTCGGGCAAATCGCCGAAACGCGTCGTACCGCGATGGGCTTGGTTATGACGCTGGACAGCAAGTCGATTCGCTTCGACTTTGATAAGGCAAACATTAAACCGGAATACCGCGACATCCTCAATCGCATCGCCGGGATCCTGATGACGCTTAAGGGATATACGGTTGCTGTCTACGGATATACGGACGACATCGGCACGCAGACGTACAACTTGCAACTCTCACAGCGTCGCGCCGAAGCCGTCCGCGACTTTCTGGTGCAGGCCGGAATTTCCCCAACAATCATGAGCGCCAAGGGTTTTGGCAAGTCCGACCCGCGCGTTCCGGGCGACAGCGACCAGGCGCGTGCTGCCAACCGCCGGGTCGAGATCGGCATAGTGGATTCGAAGCTCATCACGAACGGCCCACTCGTCGAGCCAGACTGAATTAGGCGGTACAGGTCCGGTGTAAACGTCGAGAGCGGATTTCACCGGGATCACCGCAGAAAGTTGTCGAATGCTTGCCAAGGAAACCGCGTTAGAGCGTCGCCGGGTCCCTACCGACTCTATGTGATCCGAAGTCGTTGGCAAGTAGCAATAGCATATTCGCCTTGTGTTCGCTGCATAGATTCTCATGACAACTCTTTCCAAGAATGGCACAATTAACTAGGTAAAACGAAGATGAGCTCGCACATCACAAGCCCCAATACTGAAGCGGCGATTCTCTCACGTGTAATTCAAGTTGAAGAGGGGGACTTGTCGCAGAGCGCAGCCTCATACCTGTTGTCTATTCGTTTTGGGGAACACGACGTTGCTCGCATGAACCAGCTCTCGGAAACGGCTCAGCAGGGTAAACTGACTGCCGAAGAGCAGGCTGAACTGGATAGCTATCTCCACGTGAGCAATTTGCTCGCTATTATGCAGTCAAAAGGACGCCGCGCCCTGCGGCGTTCCACTCAATAACGCATTTTGAACGCTGATCTCATTCGAAGGGTTTGGGAGCGTGCAGGGAATCGCTGCGAATACTGCCAGTTGCCCAAGGCGTTTCACCCAGCGCCATTCCCAATAGATCACATCATTGCGAGACAACATGGGGGCAAAACCGAGCTTGAAAATCTCGCTCTAGCCTGCATCCATTGCAATCGCTTCAAGGGGCCAAATGTCGCCGGGGTTGATCCCGACACGAACGACATTGTCCGCCTTTTTCATCCCCGACGCGATATATGGTCCGAGCACTTTAGGTGGGATGGACCCCAGTTGAAGGCGCGAACGCGGATCGGACGTGTGACAATATCTGTCTTGGCGATAAACGATCCTGACTTCGTTGATGTGCGAAGAGCGTTGCTAGACGAGGGAGTCTTTTGGAAAGCATGAATTTTGATGCTTGAACGGCACTTTCGCCCTATGCCAAGAGAACATGAACCGCAAGGTAACAATCGAAACTTCATTTCCAACGCTGGCAGAGACCGCCTACGCTTCCATCAAGATCACAGAAATTAACCACCTGCTTCCTGGCCAGTGGAAACCTTCATCCCCGAACAACACCTCGTGAAGTCGTGCCAGCTGTTCAAGTACAATCCTCCAAACCAGTGAAGCGACCCTATACCGATAAGCAAGGCCAGTACTTGGCATTCATTTACTACTACAACAAAATCCACAGGTGCTCTCCGTCAGAGGCGGAAATGCAGCAGTACTTCCGAGTCTCTCCCCCCTCAGTGCATCAGATGATCTTGGCCCTAGAAGCAAATGGGCTGATTGAGCGAACACCAGGGCAGGCCCGATCTATCCGTCTATTGATTCCACGGGAGGCGCTACCGGATCTGGTCTAGCTTGCTCTTCGGGATGTCGAGGAAGTGTTGACGTAGAGAAGCTCTCGCAGCTTCTTTCTCTTCGCAGGCTTAAGGCTACTCAGATACCCAGCAAGCTCGTAAGGGTTGAAGATGTTCCACACCGCAGCTTGAAACCGCGGAAGTTCGGCGGCAAACTTCGGATACCGTTCCGCCGCATCAGCAAAGTTCATGAGCTTCTCCCCGATCAGATAGTCGAGTGCGCTCTTGATGCCGTATTGCCTTTTGATGCGGCGGGTCGCTTGGCACTGCTGTACCCAGGTTTTGTGGAATTGAATGCGGCTCATGCGGCTACTATATCCGCAGGTCTCGGCAGAGCGCAAAGCTACGTAATGTTCGGGCTAAGTCGGGTGCACCTCATTTACCGCTGACCTTTTAGTTTAGTGGTTCTGCATCGCCGGCTTCTCGGGAAGGGGCGAGCGTAGCTAAATTTTCCGGAGTGTGATCCGAAGTCGTTGGTGAAGATTGGAATTTCGTACGAGCTCTGCTTCCTGTCTTGCTTTTGAACTTATGCGGTCGCATGACGTTGATCGCGGCAGCATCCAGCCTGGTTTTGATGTGCGCCGCGTAATATTTTTCGATCATCTCGACGCTGGTACGGCAGTTCTTGGCGATCTGGTATATATCGGCACCTTCCATCAAACGCAGGCAGATGTATGTATGCCGCAGGCTGTAGGCCGTCCGAGGGCGACCTTCCCGGTCGAACCGCAGCCCTTCCTCTTCAAGGATCGTGTTGAACAGCTCGCGCTGCCACTTCGGAAAAATCAGATCAGTGGGCCCTGGCCTTCGCCATTCTTCCTTAGACTTAGAGCTGGCGGCTCCATGGCTGCTGTCCTCTGCCCCGGACGCGCTATCGAAGCACGCCGGACGGAGCCTGGCCTTTAGTCTCTCAAACGGCCGCACCGCGCCGGGCATGCTTTTGCAATAGCCCACCCCGCGTTTTCCGCGCACTTCAATCTCTAGAATTCTCTTACCCAGATCCTCGTCATCAACGATCGTTACGTCACGGAATTGAAGCCGCCATGCCTCGTCAGGCCGCAGGCCGGTATTGACCCCAAACAGTACATAATCGTGCAACTGCTCCGATCCCCATCTGTAACGCTCCTGCTTCGGCTCGTGCGCTCGCTTTCTCGTGGCTTCGTACAATTGTTTGTATTCTTCGGGAGAGAACCACGCCCGGTGAGAGATTTTGGGCGATGAGCGGTACGGCTCGGAGAGATCGGGAAGGCGATCCAGCCATCCATGGCGCACCGCCGTTTTCAAGGTCTGACGCAGGATCACGATTTCCTGATGCATGGTGCTGCGTGCCGGCGGCTTGCCCCATTTGGCCGTTGTTTCCTCGTGCCGGTGAATGCGGTATTCCTGAATCTTGCCGGGGGTGATTTCGGACAAGCCCAGATTGCCGAAAAACGGCACCAAATGCAGCCGTGACCGCCCGTGCTGGTCCTCGACATATTTCTTATTCCGTTGCCCCTGCGTGATGATGTCGTACTCGCGCAAGTATTGTTCTGAGGCTTCGCGAAAGGTCTTTTCGGTCTTGATCTCCCCGTTGCGGAGTTTTCCGCGGAGCTGCAGATACCAATCCTCGGCGATTTCCTTGGCTTTTGAAAGGCTCTCTTCCTTGGTGCTGATACGCCGGTTCTTAGCGGCAAAATACTGGAGCACTGCCAAAGGCTGCTGTTCGGACGCTTGTAGACGTAAACCTTGCCGCCGAGGATGGTGTGCTGCTCCGGCATCTGAATGGTTTCGTCTCAGGCCCGAAATGGGGAACTGTGAAACAATTGTGAAAGTACTCTGCGTGGTTCAACTTGTCAACAACATACTTGTTTTCAGAAGATTATAGGAAGGAACATGATCTAGTTTCGGATTTTGAGTCCGCTTCGTCTGCCAGTTCCGCCATCCCGGCGCCATAGCCAAAGGACTTTTACCAACAGGTTACTTGAACAGACGAGGCGTTGCAATTGCCGTTCAGCGCTGACAGCGCTGTGCAACGGTAAACAATTGGACCCCGTTTTTACGACCGATACAGAACGGACTAAATGTCCGCTTCGTGTACCAGGTTTCACGATCCCGGAACTTGGTTCAAATGATTGATATAAAACCGTCTCGAGTGATCAAGTTTTCTTTTCCATCTGAACCGAACAACGAGAGTGTGTGTAATCAATGTGAAGTTCCCGAGGACCTGCATAGATCGCATAGATCGTTGCGTTTGGATCTCATTCCTGAATCAGATCGTCGCCCGCATCACGGATTTTGCAACACCGGACGAGATTTGTGTGCCCTGCTCACACCATCCTGATGGATGGTCGGGCCAGATGTCTCGCGTTCGCCAGCCAGAATGGCATCGAAAATCACAAGGTTACGAAAATGAGCTGCGTACCTCGATGCCGCTGTTGATTTAGCAGTCGAGGTTGATGCATCAGAATTTTTACTGCTTCTAGAGCGCCCCGTAAACAGAGCGGGGCGTCATCGAAGGATCGCTCGCGCAAAATACTCGGCCGAATCAACAGTTAGGTGGTCTATGCCGAAGATCGGACCACCCCTCATGATCCGTTCTGCCTCGCTTTTACTTACAGGGTATGCATGAGCTGTTCTCGTACTGCGCGAGGATCGTTCCTTCAAGCGCCTGGCGATCTCCGTGCATGATCAAGGGCATCTCGATGTGGTTCGTCGTAAAAAAACAGGAATTGGGTTTCTTCGGGCAGCTTGATGGTGCTGTCCCGCCTTCATCAGGATCTCTTTCAGCTCCAGAAACCGAAAGTCGAAGAGAGGGACTTCCCCCGGCCGCGTTGGAAGCCCATTGCGTTGGCCGAGCGTGGCGATCACAAGTCAGTTCTTCGAGGAGCTCCGCATGCCTGGTCAGCATCACTTGCAGGTCCGCTGCGCTGCGACCCAGGTCCTGGCCGGGTCCATTGCCGGTCTCGACCAGCTTGGGATGTGAGATTACAACCTGGACCCTTGCTTGATCTGCCGGGCGTACCAGGCTTCCCAGGCCACAGTTTTTTGGAACCAGTTTCAGGAGCGTGCGTGTAGAAGCATGATGTGACCAGGCGCCTGGAGCGAATCCTTACAGGCGAAGGCCGAACCGCAGTGATGGATATCCAACTCACCGTCGACTCGCCATCTCCAGCTCGACTCCGACATGGTTGGCCTCGCCAAGACAGCACTGTTTCCGGGAGCTCGACTATTGGTATGGTCCGAAATTCAACGATGATCTCAGTGCGATCGCTTCTTCGTCGCTCCGAGAGCGCAGTCAAAATCTGAAGATGATCCAGCCTGCACACCGTCGGCCAAGATCCGCACTCCTGAGTGCATGCGCCCCAACATTCCAGCTCGTTTCGTTTCCCGACAGGGGGAGGCGCCAATGAGGGGAAAGCCACGCTTCGTGGCTCAGAGGGCGGGGGCGCCTAATAGCAGCCCCTGTTGCTCTCCCAACGCTCCCAGTCTTTCAGAGCTGCGTCTCACCCCACTTGATGGACGGACACTCTACCCCATCGGCTCCGCTGTTCGACTCTCCACATGCAACCTGTTCAATCGATCCACCAGTTTGCGGGGCTCGCAAGTCATTCTGTAGAGTCTTCATTTGGAGGTGCATTCTACACGCGTTTTCGCGACTCGCAAAATCGACGTCACACTCATTTGCGCGCAGGCGAATAAAAAACCTCCGGGGCTCACGGGTCCGACACAAGCCAAATTAAAGACGCCTCCAGCCGATGAATTCGAAATACAGAATTGAAGGAAAGGCATACCTTCTTCCATGAGAATCTCCTCTGATCTGTTCAACGCGATTCTAAAATGCCCCACCAAGTGCTGGTTCCGGGCAGCCGACGAGCCGCCTTCAGGCAATGCTTATGCAGAATGGATAACATTACAAAACCGATCCTACTATGCGACAGAACTTGAGCGACTTCTTTCGGAGACACCGAAAGAGGAAGCGGCGGTTTCGCCGCCACTAGAGAATCTGAAGGCAGCCAGGTGGCGTCTGGCCGCCAACTTGGCCGTGCACGCACGAATGAGTAGTTGTGTTCTTGCCTCTGAGGTCCATGCCCTTGAACGCACACGATCCGAAAGCCGGGGCAGATCACCGCAGCTCATGCCGATTCGGTTCGTCTTCACGAACAAACTAGGCGAGGATGACAAATTGCTGCTGGCCTTTGATGCATTTGTGCTGTCGAAAGTGACGGAACGCGAGATCGGCTTCGGCAAAATCATCCATGGCGACGACCATAGGGCACTAAAAGTAAAGACAGTGACTCTTTATGGCCAGGTTCAGAAGCGAATTGAGAGAGTTGCCGCCCTGCTCTCCAGCCGTACTCCGCCCGACCTTGTCCTAAATCGACACTGCGGCGAGTGTGAATTTCAGACCCGCTGTCGGCAAAAGGCAATCGAGACGGATGAGCTCAGCCTGCTCTCGGGCATGAGCGAGAAGGAGCGAAAGAAACTTCACAGCAAGGGAATCTTTACCATTAC
>Ga0187768_1000014_pt1 | contig 41379 bp, 34 predicted proteins | sample 0216_QUI02_MP10__3_FD_148678 | JGI IMG/M metagenome (GOLD analysis project Ga0187768, IMG submission 148678) | Tropical peat soil microbial communities from peatlands in Department of Meta, Colombia - 0216_QUI02_MP10_20_MG | ecosystem: Environmental > Terrestrial > Soil > Wetlands > Peat ...
GGGCGCAACTTCACGCAGCTGGTAACTCTGGTCCCCGGCGTCAGTAATCAAACAGGCCAGGATGAAGGCACGGTGGGCGTAGCGGGCAATGTCAGCTACAGCATCAATGGAGGCCGCACGGAGTACAACAACTGGGAGCTCGACGGTGGCGACAACATGGACAATGGCAGCAATACCACGCTGAACGTCTATCCCAGTCTCGATGCTATCGCGGAATTCAAGGTGATGACCTCCAATTATGGCGCGCAGTACGGGCGCAACGGCTCCGGCACGATCGAGGTCGAAACCAAGTCGGGCACCAACGGTTTCCACGGCGACGTTTACGAATTCGTCCGCAATGACGCCTTCAATGCGCGCAACTACTTTGAGACAACAGTGCCGCCCTACAAGAAGAATGACTTCGGTTACACCATCGGCGGTCCCATCTGGAAGGACCACACCTACTTCTTCTGGTCGCAGGAGTGGCGCCGCGACCGCGTACCCGGTCAGGTTTTCAATGTGGCTGTGCCGTCAGCGGCCGAGCGCCAAGGCGACTTCAGCGACTTGTGCCCGAATCCCGGAACCGGTTCCACCGCCGACTGCCCGATAGACCCGGCAACGGGCCAACCGTTCCCTAACAATCAGGTGCCGTTTAATCCCAACGATCCCAACATTCAAGGACTTCTGGCTGAGATTCCTGCAGCGAATGCTTACGATTCCAGCACCGGACAATCGTTCTACAACGCCTCCCCCATCCAGCCGACTAATTGGCGCGAGGAACTACTGCGCGTGGACCAGGCTCTTGGCGCCAGTCATCGCCTGACGGTCCGCTACATCCATGACTCGTGGGATACGGTCAACCCTGTTCCGCTGTGGACAAATCAAGGCAGTTTTCCAACCATTCAGACCGAGTTCAAAGGCCCCGGCGTGAGTCTGGTCACTCGTCTCACTTCAAGTTTCTCTCCCACGCTGCTCAACGAATTTGTGGCCAGCTACACAACCGACCACATCATTCTGACCAACACGGGTGCGTGGCAACGCCCCTCGGGCTCAACGTTTGGAACACTTTTTCCAAACGCTCCACCTAGCAATGTCATCCCCGGCATCTCTTTAGTCGGTAGCGTGGTCTACAACGGAGGTTTCGGTCAGGATCCAGGCTACATTCCCAATGGTCCGTACAATTCGAATCCCACATACACATTCCGCGACAACATCAACAAGATCGTTGGGAAACACAATCTGCAGTTTGGTGCATACTTTGTGGCTGCCCAAAAGAATGAGCTGGGCGGCGAACCGACCGCCGGTTCGGTCGGCGGCCTCTTGACCTTCGACACGTCCAACGCGGCGGTGACCACCGGTAATCCCTTCGCCGACCTGCTGCTCGAGCGCACCTCCAGCTTCGGGCAGCAGGATACGTTCGTGAAGTATTACAACCGCTACAAGATCTTCGAGCCCTACTTCCAGGACGACTTTCGCATCAGCAACCGCCTCACTCTGAATCTCGGCTTGCGCGTCAGCATGTTCGGCACTTACCGGGAAAAACAACATCAGGCCTTCAATTTTGATCCGGCCCACTACACAGCCGGGCAGACCACGCTGGATCCGAGTTCCGGGCAGGTGATCAATCTCACGGCCAACGGCCAGCCCGCCTCCGTCACCAATCTTCCGAACGGCATCGTGCAATGCGGTGTGACGCCGGGTGTTCCGGTGGGCTGTATGAAAGGGCATCTGTTCAACCCCGCTCCCAGACTTGGCTTTGCTTTCGACCCCAAAGGCGACGGAAGGTGGGCGATTCGCGGTGGTTACGGCATTTTCTATGAGCACACGAACGGCAACGAGGCAAACACAGAATCGCTTGAGAACTCACCGCCGCTCGTGAAGACTGCCACGCAAAACAACATCATCGGCTACCAGAACATTGGTTCCGGCTTCACTCCGGGCACGCAGCCGGTCTTCCCGCTCGCGGTGGTGTCAATTCCGGACCAGGTGACGTGGCCGTATATGCAACAGTGGCACCTGGACATCCAGCATCAGATCACCAAGAACATGGTAACCGCGGTCTCCTATGTCGGGAGCAAGGGGACGCATCTGACCACTACGAGCGATAGGAACCAGCTACACCCGCTCATCGCGGCCCAGAATCCGTATAAGCAGGGCGAGACTTTCGGCTCAAACCAGTGCGGTTCAACGCTCGATGCCTACGGCGTTCCCGTGGATGCCACTACGCCTTCCGGCGTTCCCATTCCCTACGCAGGACCGGGCGTTCTGAGTCCAGCGGTCAACCAAGGCATTGCCGTCTGCGGTACGGTCGCCGATCTGTTCCGCCCCTTCCCCGGCTACGACACCATCAATTATTTGGCTCTGAATGCCGCTTCCAATTACAACGCTTTGCAGGTCGGCTTGCGGCGGAGCGCCGGCAGCCTGCAACTCTCCGTCTCCTATACCTATAGCCACTCGATCGACGATTCATCCAGTCGCCAGGACGGGCAGATCGTCGACTCCTACGATCCAGCGGCGAATCGTGCCAGCTCCAGCTTCGATCAGCGTCACATCATCAATGCCGGCTACGTGTGGGATCTGCCTTTCTTCAAGGGAACAAGTCTCACCAGCAAACTGCTGGGTGGCTGGCAGTATTCGGGAATCTTCGGTTTCTCCACGGGCAGTCCTTTCACACCGGGATTCTTCATCGACAATGCTGGCGTCGCGAACGGGATCGCCGGCGCCAATGCCGCCTCGTATCCGGACGTAATAAGCAACCCGAAGCAGGGCATCACACCGGTTCCAGGTGCCCTGCAGCTATACAATCCGAATGCGTTTGTGGCTCCCACTGCCCTTACCTTTGGTGACTCGGCCCGCAACACCCTTTCCAATCCCAACCGCACCAACTTCGACATGGCCCTGTTCAAGCACTTCGCCATTCACGAGTCGATGGCGCTGGAATTCCGCGCAGAAGCGTTCAACGTCTTCAACCACACCCAGTTTGGCTACGTTGCTGGCGACGGAGGCTCAGCTGCCTCGAACAGCGCGAATTTAAACTCAAATACGGCTAGCTGTTCGGTCACTTCTGGCCCGTGTGGCGCCGCCGGCAACAGCTTCCTGCAGGTCCTCACGGCGCATAACCCCCGCATCCTGCAGTTGGGCTTGAAATTCTTGTTCTAAGCTGAAAGCAACCCGCGCAGTTGCCTTGCGAGGGGCCAGGATTTTTTACCTAAAGTCCTCGTGACTCGGCTTGCGAGAGCTCAGCCCAGTCGAGCGAAGCTCTGCCAATCTCAGTTTGCCCGCGTCCACCATCATAATTTATCGCGCCGTCGAAGCAAATCAGCGGCCGGATGTAGCACGACGAATGCTCGTTCCCCGCAATGACCTGCTGGATCGCCTCGATGATTCCTGCCTTGGAGCAGGGAAGACCCCGGAATCACACCACCTGCCCTGAGTCCAGCAGCCTCCGCACGTGGTCTTCCAGCCGGGTGCGCATTACCGTCTTTCTCGGCACAGTCGGCGAGGCGCTCCGACCTGGGCGCGGTTGACCTCTTTCACGGTCTGGGGGCCGCAGAAGTCGGCGGCTCTAACCAGCTCGAGAGCGTGCTGAGGGCCCGAATCCCAGCCGTTGCCCTAGGGAGATTGGAGGTGGACGCCGCCCTCCCTCGGCGGACCAATTCCCCGACCGAGCGGATTCCGATGCGCTGCGGAGAGCCGGGACAGGGGATGCGATTCGGGGCACGTGACGCGCAAGTCAAAATCCTGATTCACATGCAGCAGAGAACTCCGTGGTGGGTGGGGTCCTGAGTGAAATATAATCGAAGGTGCGCGCGTTGCCCCATGCTCAGACTGTTTTTTCTGGGATTTCTCCTCACTGCGCTCTCGCTTGGACAAGGGGCCCCTTCCGCGCATCCGGCTCGCTCCCAGACAACGAAGACGATAACCTCCTCTGGCAGTCGCTTCGAAGACATTGGGAAGCAGGCGGGTTTGAGCGTCTCGCACATATCCTCGCCAGACAAGCGCTACGTCATAGAATCGGTGAGCGGAGGCATTGGCCTGTTCGACTGCGACAACGACGGCAAGCTGGACATTGTGGTCGTCAATGGATCCAATGTTGAGCGCTACCGCTCGCAAGGTGGCGATCCGCTGGTAACGCTCTATCACCAGGATGCAGACCTCAAGTTTACGGACATCACTCGCCAGAGCGGGTTGACGCGCAAGGGCTGGGGCATGGGAGTGGCAGTCGCTGACTATGACAATGACGGTTTGCCTGACCTGTATGTGACCGGCTACGGGGGAAATGCCCTTTACCACAACCTCGGCAACTGCAAGTTTGAGGACGTAACCGAGCGGGCGGGCGTGGGAGTCGGAGGTCTGAGCCTGGGCGCAGCCTGGGGCGACTATGACCGCGACGGTCGCGTGGACTTATTCGTTTCTCGCTACGTACATGTGGATATGAACAAGCTACCAGAACTGGGGAGCAACGAGAAATTCTGCCAGTTCCGCGGCGTGCCCGTGCAGTGTGGACCCTGGGGAATGCAGGGAGAATCGGACTTCCTCTTCCACAACCGCGGTGACGGAACATTTGAAGACGTCTCGAAGCAAGCCGGCGTGGATGACCCGCGTCACTACTACGGGATGGGTGCCGTTTGGGGCGATTACGATAACGATGGCTGGCCCGATCTCTATGTAGCTGACGACGCTGGTCCAAATTACCTCTATCGGAACAAGCACAACGGGACGTTCGAGGAAGTCGGGCTCGTGCTCGGTGCTGACCTGAGCGGAGACGGACAGGAACTTGGCTCGATGGGAGTAGACATGGGCGACTACGACCATGACGGACGCCTGGACATATTCGTGACCGAGTTCGTGGATCAATCCGACACCCTGTACCATAATCGGCCGGACGGTTTTGAAGATGTCAGTTGGAAGGCGCAGATCGCACAGCCCAGCCGCCCCTACGTCGGCTGGGGAACCAGCTTCGTCGACTTCGACAACGCCGGCTGGCTTGATATCTTTGTGGCCAACGGCCACGTGTATCCCCAGGTTGATACCATTCCCGGGGCCGCTCACTATCGCCAACCCATGCTGCTGTTTCACAACCAGCGTAACGGCACCTTCGAAGAGATTTCGGCAGCGGCCGGCCTAGCCGACATGCCGCTCGCTTCCAGGCGTGGTGCGGCGTTTGGCGACATCAACAACGACGGCTGCGTCGACATTGTCACGCTTAATGTGGGCGAGCCCCCGTCCTTGTTCCTCAATCACTGTCAAAACGGAAACCATCGCGCGCTCTTCAGGCTGCTGGGGACAAAAAGTAACCGGCTTGCGATCGGCGCACGGGTTACGGTGCGCTCCGGAAAACTGACCCAGATGAGCGAGGTCAAGGGGGGGTCGGGTTACCTTTCGCAGAATGACCTGCGCCAACACTTCGGACTGGGGAATTACGACAAGATGAACGATGTCCTGATTCGCTGGCCCAACGGAACCGTAGAGACGCTGCACGACGTTCCCGCCGACTTCATTTACACGATCGTCGAAGGTCAAGGAATCCAGGGGAAGGTGGCGCTGCCCCCGGCGGACGCCCTCGAGGCCAAGCCCATCCGCTAGCAGGCGCCGCACAAAAGCGCACTGAGAACCCTCACTTCGGGTACGAAGCCCGGTGCATGCTTCGCAGGTTCCTGCGGAGCATGTTTCCACTCCATGTCTTACGCTCGGAGTCGGAGATACCTAGGCTGCGGCCAGAAGCGCAACCGGGAGCGCCTCAGTGACAATGGATGCGGACTCGGCAAATTGGAAGGTCATTTGGGATCCAAGCGAGCCGCCCAAGACTCTGCTCAGGCCGAGTAATGCCTGGCTGCCACACGCGGCGCACCGACCATTTTTCGTTTCGCTGATGACTTCACAGTCCGCACACAGAGCGGCTCTGTCAAGGCGAATCAGGTTGGGGCTGGGACAAAGTCGACTACTCATGTCGTTCTCCTGCGAATCAGTTTTCTCATGGCGCAGCGAGGCCCTAGGAAGTGGTTTGCAGTTTTATTGCCAGGGCAAGATGAGGGAAAAGTCCCAATTACTCTGCAGTTTCCACGATTCGCCTCAGTTCGGATGGGTGGGCCAAGGGAAAAGTCTTGCGCATCTGGCCTGTCTGGACGAGGAACCTGTAGAGCACGGTTCGCGATTGCAGACGCGTTTTCCTTTCACCCCTTGTTGAGTCCTACGGCGGGTTCACGTACACACCGTAGAGGTCCCACTGCCCCCAGTGATTGACATCGGCGAGCTTGTAAGGCGCTGCGAATCCGACCAGCGTGTGCGGTGTCACGATGCTCCCTGTCGCGTCGCCAGCCATGCCGACATCGTGCGTGTACGGAGGAAATGGAGAAGACGGGATGACAGTTTGCGGCGCACTCCAATTGATTCCATCGCTGGAAAAAGCGCGCCCCAGGTAGGAGCTGGGTAGCACCATAATCTGGGGCGTTGACCACGTTTTGCCATCTGTAGAGCTCGTGTATCGGATCGCATCCCAAGTCGGGACTAATACCGCCATCGAACAGAAGAACACATGATAGGTGCCATCCTTCACGGTGATGGAAGGGGCATAGGCGTAGGAGAATCCGCCATCCATAGCATCTACCAGCTGGAAGAACGCTGGTGCAGTCGGCGCTGACTGGTTTCCAGACTGGCCACAGGAGGCCAGCAGGAGTACCAGAACAACGATGGCCGATGTTTCAACCTCTTTCCTGAACATGGGAACTCCTGAATGTCGCCTACGATCGGCTAGCCCTCAGCCCCTTCCGGAAACCCCTGCCCCAAACCGGGTAGGGCTGGACGGGGTTTGTATCTGATGCATACCGGTCAAAGCTATCGCGGCAGGGTCAAAAAGTCCTGAGGAGAGCTGAGTTTTCGCAGAGGTTTCGCCGAGGTCGAGCGAGCGCCCGTGTTTCCGTGAGGGAAGTTATAACTGTGCAGCTTAAAAATCGCGGGGGTTGTGGTAGGGGCCGGATGTTGGCCGACGACCCGCAAGTCACCGGTTGGATTCGCTTGTTGAACCGTCGGAAGGGCCGGTCAGAAATGCTTCTTGGCGACTTTCCGCTGGTACCAGGCCCGGGTACGCTGGTCGCGTCTCCAAGAAGGACTCTTCGGCCTTTCTCTCAGAGATTTGCTGACTGTTGCCCTGCAGATGATGTGCGGTCACGTGACCTACAATGATTAAAGCGGGAGAGGGCAGTACTGGCACTTGGGGCAGTTCGCGGAGCGTCGTCCGGCAGAACTGTTGCTCTGCCCTGCAAGCTCGCGATACGACTACACACGGAGTCTCCTCCGGCATCCCACTCCTGAGCAGTTCGTCTGCACTCCCCGAGTAATTGTCTCTCGGCATATACAAAACAATGGTGCTTTCTGAAGACACCAGAGCTTGCCAGTCGGGGACAGGCTTCTCGGCAGCGTGCTGGGCGGTGGCCAACACCAACTTAGCAGCCAAGCGCCGGTCGGTGAGAGGAATCTGCGCGGCGGCGGCTGCCCCGAGTGCGGCGGTGATGCCGGGGACCACCTCGAAGGGAATTCCGGCATCACGCAGAGCTTCCATTTCTTCTCCCGCTCGCCCGAAGATAAGTGGGTCTCCGCTCTTCAGTCGAACTACAATCCGTCCGCGGCTCGCGTGTTCGACAAGGAGGAAATTGATCTCGCTCTGGCTGATGGATTTCCTGCCGCAGCGCTTGCCGACGTTAAGCGTTAGGGTCGTCGGCGGAATCAGGCGAAGGATTTCAGCAGAAACCAGGGCATCGGTCAATACCACCTCGGCCGACCGCAGCACCCGCAATGCTTTCAAGGTGAGTAGCTCCGGATCGCCGGGACCGGCTCCCACGAGATAGACCATCCCCTTCATTTGGCGTCTTTGGCCGGAGCGACGGTTCGCCTACGCCGAAAGCTGTTGAAACTCCGTTGGCTTGCAATCTTGTGGAGCAGCACTCGGCGTCGATCCGGCGACAAGCGCTTGGCAAACAGCGATTTCCTAGACTCGGCAAGCCAATCCAGCCAAGCGACATAGTCTGGACCAAACTGCTCTTCCAACTGGCAACGCAGACGCTGTGCGAGCGCCGGGCTGGCGCCGCCTGTCGAGATCGCAATTTGCAACCGGCGTCGCCGGACCACAGCCGGATAGTGGAAATCGCAGTGTTCTCTGTCGTCTACCGCATTGCAAAGAATGCCGCGTGTACGAGCCTGGTCGAAAACCGCTCGATTAGTTTGGGGAGAGGAGGTAGCGACCACAACCAGAGAAACTCCTTGCAGGTCCCGGGCTTCGAACCTCCGTATTTCCCAGGCGATTGTTCCCTCAAGAGCCCATTGCTTGACTCGTGCCGTCGCGCGGGGAGCCACCACCAGGACATCTGCACCCGCCGCGAGCAAACCCTCGATCTTGGGCTCGGCTAAGCTGGCTGCGCCTACAACCAGGCAGCGGCGCTGCGCGAGTCTTAGAAATATGGGGAACAGGGGGGGCTCACCATGCGAGCTGTCGGTAGGCAAATGTGTCACCGAAATGGCGAATTTTTTGCTCCACCCGTGCACCTCACGCCCGGGCGTTTCCCTGTTCGTACCGCAAAGCAACCCAGACTTGAAACTCAAAGAATTGATCGTGCTCATCGAAGAAACGGCAAAAGTCATTTCGCAGACTATTTTTCATGAATTTACCGACATCAATTTACAAACTAATAGGAGCTATAAATAGTTTTGATTTCCGTTCCTGACTTCGATTCGCTATCAGTGGTCCAAGGCAAGCTTCGCCCGTCGCGGACCATGATTTGACTGCGCTCGGACCTGCGGCGACGAAATCTCCATCCGGAGATCAACCGGGGAGGTCACAGCGTGCGTCCAGGAACAAATGCGGTGGAGGCCTCGAAGGCTGCGAAGGGCGGGGACGGTTTGCGCATCCGCGAGGACCTTCCCAGCCTTATCGGAAAGGGCTACGAGTCGATGACACCCGCCGAGAAGGATCTGCTGAAGTGGGTGGGAGTCTTCTTCCGTAAGCCAACCCCGGGTCGGTTCATGATGCGGATTCGGATGCCCAACGGATTTACCAACAGCCGTCAATTGCGTGCGATTGCCGATCTCTCGCTGCGGCTGGGCAACTGCGTCCTGGACATCACCACCCGGCAGCAGATCCAGTTACGCGGTTTTACGCTGGCCAACGTGCCGAAGATTTGGGAAAAACTTCGAGGAGTCGATCTTCATTCGTTGCAGACCGGGATGGACAACGTCCGCAACCTTAATGGATGCCCCCTGGCCGGGCTCGCACTCAATGAACTGTTCGACGCTTCGCCGGTGGTGTTCCAATTGGATCGCATGCTGGTAGGAACCGACGGGAACCCTGAATTCACTAACCTGCCGAGGAAATTCAACGTAACCATCACAGGATGCCTGGAAAATTGCACCCACAACGAGTCGCAGGACGTCGCCCTGGTGCCAGCCCTGCGCCGCGACTGCGCAGGTTTTAACGTGTTAGTGGGCGGGAAGATGGGCTCGGGGGGATTCACGGTTGCATCGCCACTGGATGTTTTCGTCGGCGAACAAGACGCAGCCCGGGTGGTTGCGGAGCTCATCCGAATTTATCGCGATCATGGCCCGCGAGATGCACGCGCGAAATGCCGCCTCGCTTTTCTGATTGAAGAGTGGGGAATTCGCCGCCTGCGCGAAGAGCTGGGACAGCGTCTGGATCGCGAACTGCCGGCTGCCGGGCGCGACGTGCGTGCCACCCACTCCACAGATCATCTGGGTGAAGCAATGCAGAACCAGCCAGGTTACAGTTCGGTCGGCCTTTGCGTTGCCGTGGGTCGACTCCATCCCGAGGAGGCAAACGAACTGGCGCGGCTGGCCGATACGTACGGGAATGGTGAGTTGCGGCTCACTACTGGACAGAACGTGATCCTTCCCAACGTGCCGAGCGCTCGGGTCGATTCCCTGTTGGAAGAAGACTTGCTTCAAACCTTGTCTCCCTTTCCCTCGGCCCTCCGTCGCGGACTGGTGGTGTGCACCGGAACCGATTTTTGCAACCTCGCTCAAATTGACACCAAAGCCCATGCCGCGGAGCTGTCCACAAAGCTTGAACAGCGGCTGGGAACTACTGGCCATCCCCTGAAAATTCATTGGTCCGGATGTCCGGCCGGCTGTGGGAACCACCAGGCTGCTGACCTTGGGTTTCGCGGTTTGAAGGCGAAGATTGACGGCAAAATGGTCGACGCTGTAGCCATTTATGTCGGCGGCCGCACCGGTCCCCACGCCAAACCCGGACAACAGATTGTGGAAGTGACCCCCTGCGATTCCACGTTGCCGGAGGTAGTGGCGGGCGTGATCAGCAAGTTCGACCCGTTGGCGGAGCCGGATCGGACATCGGAATGGCAGGTGTCGGGAATGCCAGAGTTCTCACCACCGCAGGAAACGACAGGGAAACAGATCTCCGAAGCGGCAGGATTGGCCTCTGCGGAGTAGCGCATGAGGTCAATCCCGGGCGGCTTGGAAATTTCAGACGAGATGCACGGCCGCCGTGAAGGCTTCCGCGGGCTCCGCGTGCTGGCGTTGGAGAGCCGCCGCGCCCGCGAGATGGCTCAACTGATCGAGAAGCATGGCGGCCACCCTTTCGTTGCACCTGCTACGCAAGAAGTCGCGACCGACTCCAGTGCGGAAGCTCTGAACTTCACCTCTGACCTGTTAGAAGGCCGTTTCAGTGCCGTCATTTTTCTCACCGGGGTCGGCACACGAATCCTTGCGCAGCACGCCCAGAGGGTTTGCCCGCGCGAGCAATTCGTGGCGGCGCTCAGTGGTACTTTGGTCGTGGCTCGCGGCCCCAAGCCGGCCGCGGCGTTACGCGAACTGGGTGTTCCTGTAACGTTGACCGTTCCGGAGCCGAATACCTGGCGCGAGATTCTGCAAACCCTCGATCAGAACCGCGATTTGGTACCGCTGAGGAATCGCAGGGTAGCCGTGCAGGAGTACGGTGTTTCCAGCTCGGACCTGCTTCATGGCTTATCCGAGAGGGGCGCCGAAGTGGTTGCCGTTCGGGTGTATCAGTGGGCGCTGCCCGACGATGTCGCGCCCCTCGAAGCGGCGGTCCAGGCTCTCCTTCGCCACGAGATCGATGTTGTGCTGTTCACCGCGTCTGTGCAGTTCCAGCATCTGCTGCAGATAGCCGACAGGACTAATCTGCGACCCGAAGTCATTGCGGCCTTGGCACAAACGTTAGTCGGTTCCATCGGCCCGGTGACGTCAAGTGAACTTCGCCGCCACGGAATTGCTGTGGATGTTGAACCCATTCATCCCAAGATGGGCTTCCTGGTAAAAGAAATTGCGGAGCGTATCCCGGAATTGCTGCTGCGGAAAAGACAGTCCACATCCCTGGGACGCTGAGCCACGACTCTCATGCTGCGATGCCTTGCCGTCCCGATGCTCGTGAGTGAAGAGAAACATTTCTCACACTGATTCCGGATGATGACTGATCGGCCGCGGGAGTCGGGGGGTCGTCGGCGGGCTTGCGCCGGCATTTCTATGGCCGCCTGGCGCTCACCCGACGCGACCCTTACCGGGGTTTGAATGCTGGATTCAGTGGCTTGTGTTTCAATCTTGCAATCACAGGAATCGTGAGCCTTCTGACGCGGGTACAGGTCGCCGGATTTGACGAAACCCTGCCCTCGCTGGCTGCCTCACGCTCTGGCGACGGAGCAAGTCTCGCGTAGGAGTCTGCCACGTTCTCCTGCGAGAGTCGGGCATACGGTCTTGCACGCTTTGTACCGCCCGGGGCCGCCAGCTTCTGCCTGACGGTCTTCCAGCGGCGCTGCTGATTTTCCGACGCCAGATGATGCGCTTGACCTGAACACCTTCCGCTAGGTGGGCTATCGAACTGACATCGGCCCGCCAGTGCCTTGCACGTGCTTGTGCTCTGGAGAGCGATGCCCATGCAGGTTGAGCCCGCAAGGAGAGATACTCGACACAACCTCAGGGTACACTGAGTATTCGGGATGAACGATGGCAGCCGCAGAAACAAGGGTCTTTCCCATAGAAGCGCTGCGCGAATTCAGCACTCGCACATTTCTCCACTTTGGCCTGAGCGAGAACGATGCCGCGCAGGCGGCTGACGTGCTGGCTTGCGCCGACCTGCGAGGAATCGATTCGCACGGGGTTGCCCGGCTGCACACCTATTTCGATATGCTCAGCTTGGGACGAATCAATCCAAGACCCACTCTCAAGCTGGTTCGCTCGACACCAAGCACGGCGACGGTCGATGGCGACAATGGGCTTGGTTTGGTGGTCGGTCCGCAAGCCAATCGCATGGCCATGGACATGGCGGAGAAGTGCGGCTCGGGTTGGGTTAGCGTGTGCAACACCAATCATTTCGGAATCGCAGGCTACTACGTTCTCAAGGCACTTGAGCGCGACTTGATCGGCTGGGCGATGACAAACTCCACCAAACTGGTCGCCCCCTTGTGGGGTGCGGAGCGAATGCTGGGCACCAACCCCATCGCCATCGCGTTCCCCGGTAAGAAAGAGCCGCCCATTGTGATTGACATGGCCACCAGCGCGGCCGCGTACGGAAAAATCGAAATGGCCCGCCGGAACGGCGATGCCATTCCCTATGGCTGGGGAATCGACAGCCAGGGCCGGGTCACAACCAGCCCGGACGACACCATAGCGGGTGGAGCACTCTTGCCACTCGGCTCGGACCGCGAACGAGGAGGACACAAGGGCTACGCCTTGGCGATCATGGTCGATATGTTGAGCAGTGTGCTCAGTGGCGCGAATTGGGGACCATTTGCCCCTCCCTTTGCTCTTCGTCAAGAGATACCGGAACGCAGCGTCGGCAGAGGAATAGGTCATTTTTTGGGTGCGATGCGGATCGATGGCTTCATTGACGGTGACCGGTTTAAGAGTCAGGTGGACGAGTACATCCGCGTATTTCGCGCCACCAAGCCAGCACCCGGTAGCAAAGGGCCGCTGATTCCAGGCGATCCTGAACGAGAAGCGGAACAATTGCGGCGTGAGAGGGGTGTGCCGCTCATCCTGTCCGTAGTCGAAGACCTGCTCGATATCTCCGCGAAGACAGACATACCGTTCGGCTGAGGCTACCGAAGTCAGGCGTTTAGGAGTTTAGGAACCCTTACTTTACGGCGAGGAGCTTACGAAGTTGGCGAACGGCGGCAGGAATCTCTTCTACCGGGACGCTGCCGAAACCCAAGATGAAACCCGGACGAGCTTCGCCCAGATAGGAAGTGGAGAGTGGCCAGATCCGAAGGTCCTGGCGGGCGGCCCGCTCGGCAATTTCGGTATCGCGGCCCTGGTTCGCCAGTGCCACGGCCAGGTGCATGCCTGCCTCGTCGCCAAGCACCCTGACCCGAGAGCCCAATTCCTTGCCGAGGCTATCCACCAGCACCCGTCGTCGCTCGCCGTAGAGAACCCGCATCCTTCGGATGTGGCGCGCAAAATGTCCTTTGGCAATAAAGTCTGCCAGCACCTCTTGAAGGAAGGTGGGGGGGCCGAGATCCATGGCACGGCGGATGGCCAGGAAATGGTCAACGAGGTCGGCCGGAATGACGACATAACCGAGGCGCAAAGAAGGAAACAGGACTTTGCTGAAGGTGCCGATGTAGATCACACGAGCGTTGGCATCGAGCCCCTGCAAGGAGGCAATCGGCAAGCTCTCGTAGCGATACTCCGCGTCATAGTCATCCTCGATGATCCAAGATCCGGAGCGTTGGGCCCAGTCGAGCAGTTGGAAGCGCCGCGAGGCACTCATGGTCACCCCCAGGGGAAATTGATGAGAGGGGGTAACAAACACCGCTCGTGCCTGGCGACAGCACTTGATGCCAGCGGCAACATCCAAACCTTCCTGGTCCACGGGAACGGGAACGAGATGACAGCCCGTCAGCGCGAACACCTCTCGTGCCAAGCGGTAGCATGGCTCTTCGATCCAGAGGGAACTTCTGGAGTCGAGGAGAACGCGGGCGGAAATTTCAAGCGCCTGCTGGGAGCCGCTGGTGATCATCACTTGCTCCGCCTCGCAGTGCAGGGACCGCGCGGTTCTCAGATAGCTCGCCAGGGTTTCCCGCAGAGGCATGGAGCCCATCTGATCACCGTAGTGAAACGACTCAGTGCCCATACTTCTCGACCGGCGCGCAACCAGGCTCGACCAGACGCGGAGTGGGAATTGATCGACGGCAACCTGCCCGACACCGAATGCTCCCCAGCCTAGCAGCCAGGGCGACGATTCCCGACGAGGAAGGAAAGAGCGGCGCACGACCGGTCGAGGCCCGGCGCGGCGTGTCGCGGATCGCACTTCGATAGGTGCGCACGACGTCAGTTGTTCGGGAAGCGAACTGGAAACGACGGTTCCAGCACCCACGCGACTCTCAAGGTAGCCTTCCGCCAAAAGCTGGGCGTAAGCGTTCAGGACGGGGAACCGCGAAACGCCGAGTTCCAAAGCCAGACCTCGCGACGATGGGACTCGCTGCCGCGGGTGGAGGCGGCCATCGATAATGGCGGCGCGATAGCCTTCATAGATCTGCCGGTGCAGGGGCTTCGCAGCCTGGCGGTCGACCGCGATGACGGGGAGAATCCCGGAGGCCACTCGTTTCATGGGGGTGGATCATAATGGTCATGTCAAAATCCAGTCAAGTGGCTATTGTTTCCGACCACCTTATCTCTCACGATCAGGGCATTCAGAGTGGGGATCGGTGGGCAAACCACTCTCTCGTGTTGGTCTGTGCCATGACAACGCGCATTCGTCATTGCGTTGAGTGTCCGAGATGCCTTACTCGATATCTGATCGGGTTCAGCCCCTACCCGAACGGATCTTACCTGGTGCCGCAGGTGGAGGGGTTCTCGGAGGAATGGACTCTGTATTGTGCGTGCCGAAAACCGCCCAGTTCCAGTCGATGGTCTTGGAGCGACTTGAAGATGTACGCGGTCTCCAGTCAAGCGCATGATCGTGGCTATGGTCGCCCCGAGGAAATCGTGCCCCTAGATAGAAGGTCGCGACCTTCCGGTTAGGCTTCGCCTAGAGACCGGAACCAGGATCTCGGTCGCAGAACGGGCAGGCACGAGCTTCCTTCACCCGCGTGTCACGAATGCCGACCCTACTTGTTCTGCATTGCGGTCCAGTTGAGAACTACGGACAGGGGGGTGGCCGACTGCTTCAGTTTTAGCCTGTGTATGCTTTGGGATTCGGCACACGTATCCCATGCGCCTGCAAGAGCAAAATGACGCCGTGGGGAATGGGGCGACAGCTGCAATTTCTTGAGTGCGCGAGATGCCACTTGATCCGCTCCTGAGTGGTGGGCTTTTTCGGCATCCTGTTCCGTGAGTGCCACTCCTTGTTGGTTTTACCCATCCAATCCCCCTTTGCGTGCATCCATTACCCGCTAGCGCGCATCGATCCTACTGCTCCCGCAGACGGACTAATGCAGGTTTCTATACTGCAGCCGGCACTGCTGTGACACGCGACTGCTCTCCTTTCTACCTTCCGCCGAGGTCGGGTTAGCGACCGGGACCATCCTAGCAGGCTCCTTGGTGGGCAAAGTTCACCTGAAAAGGAGCTAACCAATGAACTGCGACGGCTGTACAGGGTCTATCTTTGGAGCACGAAGGGAGTTGGGTTATTGCAGCCCTGTCGCTCATCAGAGAGACCGGGACTGACAGCTCGATTTGGCGACCGGAGTCGCCTCCGCACATGCACGGAAACGGCTCGAGATGACCATCTGAGCGAGGCAGTATTCCAAGCCACCTTCCCCCTTGACCAACTCTCTCCGTCCCCACTCACGGAGACCAGGTGGCTAGTGCAGGCTTTCTTTCCAGTGTTTGGCCAAACACTCTGCCACTGAGGTCGCTAGCGCTGAGCTGGCGTCCATATACTGACTTTGCTTCTTGCAAGTGTAGCTAAAAACGACATCCTTGGATTTGGCATCGATGATCGTCAGAGCCACTTCGTTGAACGATCCGTTATCGTAGGCGCCCGCACCAAGTGAGGACAGGACACTCTTCAACAGCGAGCCGTTGCTGTCCTTTGCTTGGAACTGGGCGGTATAGTCGGCCTGTTTCGGGTCGGTCGTGACCGTCACGGGCACTTTTTTCTTCTGCAAGGCCGAAGAAAAATAGGCCGAGAAGCCGTCGTCCGGATCGAGGTAGATCTTTGACCGTTGTTGGGCAGCGAGCGTTGCCGGCAGTGCAAACAGCAGGACGGCGACTATTTGGAAAGATCTGAAGCTCATACTAAACCTCCCACATTGTGTAGTTGCGGAACATGTCTAATTTGGAACTGGCTCGTAAGCATCGACCAGCGTCGGCCTGCCAGACTGGTCAAACCCCAGGTAATAGGTCTGATGCGGTGCGAGAATCACAGTAAGCGTGTGTGTGCCATGAGCCGATGCGAATTGGTGCATTCCAGCCGGAAAATCCATCGACATCTGCGAGAAGACGCTGCCCAGCGTTCGGCCATCTACGGTTAGATCCTCTCGAGCAGTCGCTTCCTGGCTGACCAGCACCACCACCGAGTCTTCCGCTGCGAGGGAACTGCCCTTCGCCGTCGCATCCACTTCCAGGTTGGTGGACGCCGACACTGAACTGGATCCCTGGGTAAGGCTGACGGTTATCATGGTTTCGCCAGCGTTTTTCCCTGTGGCCAACCCGGGGTTTGTGCCGCCGGTATTAATGGTGGCCGTCGAGGTCACACTCGAGGACCAATCAGCGGCCGAGGTGACGTCCGCATCGGGCGCATTGCTGTAATGAGCCGTGGCCTTGTACTGTTGCTTGTCCCCGACGAGTATGGTTTGACCTAGTGGTGCGACGTCGATTCCGGTTAGGTTGCTCTGGCTGCTTCCTCCACAGCTGAAGGTTGGGACGGCCAGGCACAGGAGGAAAAAGCCAGAAAAGGAAAGAAGTGGTTTGCGAGTTTTCATGGATTTTCTCAATCTCAGCCCGATTGGTTGCTGCGTTTGCGGGTGAGGGCTTCGCTGTGGGAAGACCTCAGGCCATTCAGTGATCGAATCATTTCTTGGCGGTTTCTTTGGTCAGTCAACCAGAGCCTGGCGTAAGGCCGCGCTGTCCCGGGGTTTTCCGCCCGCTTGTGGTCAACTGCCTTGCCGCGAACGGAGTGAGGTAGGCGTTCGATATGGCCCCAAGGGTGGTACCAGGTAGGGTCAACCTCCTGCTGGGCGTAGACCCGAGCGCAGAACCCCAGGGCAGCCAGCGTGTACCGAACCATCCGAACCAGGATCTTTCTTTTGTGCGGCTTCATCGAGTTGCCCCGGCGAGCGATTCCGTGAAATCGGTTCTGGCGAAGCAATCTGGCGGTTCTTTCGAGAATCGTCCATGCAGGATTGCTGAAGCGTTGCCAATCTTCGTAAAGCGTTGGTAAAGAAATCTAAAGTGCTAAGTTACTGTGGCAACGGAAGATATCTGTTAAGGGGTAAACCGTCTGGGGAGATTTCCTCAGGGCACGGGGATACGGCTATAATGTCACCCCACCAAAGCCGCGTGGCCGAAGCGATACCCGGCCAGTGCTCCGGTCCATTCCTCAGGCCCCGCGCCTGCTCACAATTCTGGGGATGATTTTTCGATGTCTTAATGGGTGGAACCGGCATGCCCCAAACGGTCATCCGATTTGAAGAGTTCGAGCTCGATACCGCCCGCTGTCAGTTGCGACGCTCCGGCAAACCTCAGAAGCTCGAGCGCATTCCCATGGAGCTGTTGACGCTGCTGGTCGAGAACCGGGGCAAAGTGGTGAGCCGAGAAGCCATCGTGGATCGGCTGTGGGGAAAAGATGTTTTTCTTGAAACGGAACATAGCATCAACACGGCTATCAATAAGATTCGTCGGGTTCTTCGGGATAATCCCGGGAATCCGCGGTTTGTGCAGACCGTCTTTGGAAGAGGATATCGATTTCTCCCGGAAACGACGGTAGTGCCGGAAGCTGCTTCTGCCGATGCGGCCGTCGCCGCGAATCCCAGTGGTGGCTCAGCCGTGCTGCGTGTCCCTGCCTCAGATGCTACGGATCGGGTGACAACCTCGATGCCTTCGGCATCGAGTGCGTCAGTATCCGGGAAGATCGCGGAGAAAGATGCATCCCAGGAAGAACCATCTTTGATCCCGTCAGGGATCCCACCGGCGGGGCCCATCCCGAACAACGCAAAAAGGCACGGTCTTGCCTGGCCGCTGGTTGCGGTTATTGTCTCCGGCGCTTTGCTTTATTTGACGGTGCGATTCGTGAGAAGCACGAGCATGTCGGGAGCGCAGCTCGCGAATTGGGAAGTCCACTCCATTGCCGTCCTCCCGCTGACCAATCTTTCGAACAACCCCGAACAGGAGTACCTGGTTGATGGGATGACCGACCAATTGATCACGGATTTGGCGCGCGCAACCTCATTGCGGGTGATCTCCCGGACTTCCACGATGCAATATAAAGGAGTGCACAAATCCCTACCGGAAATTGCGAGAGATCTCAATGTCGATGCCATCATAGAGGGCTCGGTTCTACCTTCTCAAGGACAGGTGCGAATCACGGCTCAGTTGTTGGATGCTCGCAGAGATCGGCATCTGTGGGCTGAGAGTTACGAGCGCGGTCAGCAAGATCTCCTTGCAATGCAGGACGAGGTCGCACGGGATATCGCCCGCGAGATTGCAGCGACTTTGCAGCCGGTCCACCGGGTGGTTCACGAACAGAATGTGGGCCCCGAGGCGTACGACCAGTACCTGCACGGGCGATTTCTCTGGAATCGCCGCACGTTGGGAGACTTGGAGAAGTCCATACGTTACTATCAGCAAGCCATCCAGCTGGCTCCCAATTTTGCGCCCGCTTACTCAGCTCTCGGCGATGCCTATGCGGTTATCAGCATCCGGGGGGGCCCCCCACCGTCAGAGTCCTATCCGCGGGCACGGGAAGCCGCCGAGAAAGCGCTTCAGCTAGATGATTCGCTCGCCGATGCTCATGCCCTGTTGGCGGAGGTCAGGGTTAACTATGACCACGACTGGGAGGATGGAGAGAAGGAGTTTCAGCGAGCGGTCGCACTCAATCCCAACTATCCGACGGCGCATCAGTGGTACTCAGCTTACTTGGTATCCATGAAAAGACCGCAAGAGGCTGAGTCGGAGATTGATAAAGCATCCATCCTGGACCCGTTATCCATGATGATCAAGGCGACGCGCTGCGAAATTCGCTATTTGGCCAGAGATCCGGACTCGGCGATTAAGATCTCCCTTCATGCTCAGGAACTCGACCCGAACTTCGCTGAGACCTATCTCTGTTTAGGCAAAGGCTATGAGCAGCAGGGACAATTGCGCGAGGCGAGTGCGAACTTCAAGAGGGCGGTGGATTTGTCGAAAGGTGCTCCTGGGATGTTGATGTTGCAAGCTCACGCCTATGCCCTTGCCGGGAGGAAGGATCTCGCGGCGGACATCGTCCATCGCACTCTCTCTTCGAACCATGGCTATTTGGCCAATTCCGATGTCGCGGCCGTGTATTTGCAATGGGAGAACCGGCCGTGGCCGTGACTTGGCTGGAACGCGGGTTGGCAAACCACGAAGAGGGCATGACTCGGCTCGCGGTCGAACCTGTCTTTGATGGTTGCCGCCGCGATCCCCGCTTTCAAAGGCTGCTTCAGCAATTGAGGTTGCCCCAGTAGCCCGGACTCTGTCCCACAGCAATTCGCCAGATCCTGGTAATCCAGGCGGTTACGGCTTTAGAAGGCTTTAGAAAACGTTAGTCGTCCTGCATTGACCAGTCCGCCCGGTTGGTTCACAGTGCCCGCGAAAGCTCAGATGTTCCACGTATTCGGCAGAACATCCTCAGGGCTTAATTTCCACAAGAGGCAGGAAATCGCGATGGCGTACTTCGACATTCTTTCCGACCTGCACATGAACTACACCATGAATCGGCCACTCGCCGATGGGGAGGCGAAGGCCAGGATCGCCGAGGCGAAAGCTCTGGCGCCCCAAATCAAGGACATTGCAACCTGGACCTCGACCTTTCTAGGGGCCGCGCAAAAGGCGGAAAAGGAAAAGCGATGGCTCGATGCGGCTGCCTACTACCATCAGGTCGAGTTCTTCCTGCCGGCGGGAGACCAGCGAAACCGTTACTACGATGATTTTGCGCGCACCCATGCTCTGGGCATGGAAGGCACGAAAAACTACGAGAGGATCAAGGTTCCGTATCCTGGGGGCCACCTTCCCGGATTTCGTCTACAAGCGAAGGAGATGGAGATTGGCACATTCGTCTTTAACGGAGGATACGACTCCTTTGTTGAAGAGTTCTATCCGTTCTTGAAGCCGCTCACCGAAATTGGCTTTACCGTTATTGGGTTTGACGGCCCGGGGCAGGGCGGTGCGCTGCGACAGGGAATTTTCTTCGAGCACGCCTGGGAAAAGCCCGCGAAGGCGATCCTGGATTATTTCAAGGTCAATGAAGTGGTGTGGCTGGGCGCATCGTGCGGTGGCTATCTTGCCCTCCGAGCAGCCGCGTTCGAACCCAGAATCAAGCAGATCATCTCCTTGCCCGCAACCTACTGGGGTCTGGACATGACTCTCAAACAGATAGCACCCGGGCAGGACAAGCGTCTCCTCTCCTTATTCAGGGCGGGCGATCGGAAGGGAGTCGAAGCGTTGATCGCTCAATATCGCGACTATACCGTCTGCTTCAACTGGTGCATCACGCAAGGCATGCACATCACCGGCACAAAAACGCCGTTCGACTGCTTGACCGCTTTAGCGCAACACTCGCTCGATGGCGTGCTGCAAAACCTGAAGCAAGATGTCTTTTTGACCGAGGGCGAAGACGATCATCTGTTCAATACCGGATGGCTCTATCGCATCATGGACGAGTTGGTGTGCGCACGGTCTGTCACCTCACGGATATTTACCGCTCGTGAAGGCGCTGAGCAACATTGCCAGGTGGGCAACTCGGCTCTCGCTCGGGAGGAGATTGTCCGGTGGTTGTCCCGTTTCCAGCCGGCGATCAACCTAACCGCGCCGCAACCCGAAGTGGCCGCCGTGGCCTGAGCAAAACGTTTCTGCACCCAGCAGACTCGCATTCAGGCCACACCGACCGCGGACTCAAATGGGGTTGAACTCGGCGATGCACGCCGGTTTACTCCATTGTGGAACCAGGTTCTCCATTGCAAGCGCTTAGTAACCACGAGAAGCAGCTCGCAGGCCTGGCACGGGGTCTGCGAGCCGCGATTGTAGTGCCCGCCTTGTTCGCACTGGGCTTGTTTCTGATCAAGCAGCCGCTTTTGGCCGGCTTTTCCGTATTCGGAACCTTCGCCCACTTAGTGATGGTGAATTACGGTGCGAGCAGGACAACCAGGGCAGTGGAAGCCGCCACCCTAACCTCTTTGGGCGCCATTCTGGTGACCCTCGGCTCGGTTGCCTCCGTTCACACTGCTTCTGCAGTAGTCGGCGCCTTCGCCGTTGGGTTTCTGACAGAATGGCCTCCGTCGGCTCGAGGTGCCATTGCGGTGACTCGGACCGCCCTTCTGTTGTCATTCATGTTGGCAGTGGCCGTGCCCGCATCACGCAGAGCCATATGGCAGCAGCTCTCCGGTTGGGTGTTGGCCGGGCTCGTTGCTCAACCTGTATTGCAATTGCTCTGGATTCCGATCCGACCCTCAGATTCGATTGCGCCCGAACAAGCGTCCAATGAGTCACACCGAAGACGGTCGACCTGGTTGCCCAATGCCGGCTGCATCGGAGTGGCGGCAGCAAGTGCAGTTCTAGTGTCGCGTCTTCTGAACCTGGAACACGCATTTTGGGTTGTTCTGGGGCTGTTACCGGTCTTGACGGTGCGCGGCACTCCTCCGCTTCACACCTTCTGGCGTGAGCAGATCGGGACTCTGCTCGGCTTTTCGCTCAGTGTGGCTGTGGTCGCTGTCCTGGGCGGATACCAGCTGTGCTATTGGATCCTGCTTCCCTGCGTCGTCTTTGCTTCCACGTATGCCGCGAGCGCTCTTGGGCTCACCCTAACGCAGGCTGGGTTCACCGTATTCGTAGTGGTATTGTTCTGCATTCTGTCTCCCGCACAAAAACAAGTGGGAATGATTCGTCTCGAAGACATTGCCATCGGCGGCGTCTTGAGCTTGTTTGTCGCGTCCCTGCAGCGGTTCGGCGAAGCTTTTGCGCTGGCAGCAGCGCGACCCTGAACTGGGAGAGGAAAAAAACCATGAATACCGAATTATCCAGGCTCTCGCCCATGCCGACGGCCCCAGTCTGATTGAATGCATCATCGAGCGGGATGACTCACAAAGCAATTGAGGGAAAAGTTGCGGCAGCCAACTCTCGGCCGCAGCAACGCACCTAAGATGCTGAGCGGTGGGCCACGCGGGCTGCCAAACTTAGCAGGCCATATCAGCAGACCACGTGACCACCGGCGCAGTTGCCCATACCAGCCTGAGATCGCGTAAGCGTCAACCTCAGGCTCGAACTGCGATCACTTCCAGATACTCCGATGAGACCACCGTGAGCTCATCCCCTCCGCGATTATGCGAGGACCACAACGCCTCCAGTTCTTCGCGGAGCTTGCGCGCGGCAGTTTCATCCAACGATGCGAACGCGTGATTGGTGGGCCCATAGTATTGACGAAAGAATTCCACCACTTCAGCCGGCGGGAAGGGGTAGGTGAAACTGTAGTAGCGCCGCGTCATCTTGAGGTCCGAAACCCCGTGACCCAGCCGGGCGCGCACCACAGCCTCATCGCCCCACAGCACCGGAGCCGGCATGCCCGAGGGAGCGATGAACTTGGCGAAGGTTTTGAACATTTGTCCCGCGAATCCTTCGCGCGTCCAATTTCCCATAGCGATAGTGCCTCCGGGACTGCACACGCGCAGCAGTTCGCGGGCGACGAGTTCCGGCCGGGGAGCAAACATAGCACCAACCAGGCTGGTTACGACGTCGAAGCTGGCATCCTCAAACGGGAGCGCCTCGGCGTCGCCTTCCAGGAAACGAGCGTTGAGACCTTCCGCCTTGGCACGAGCCTGTGCCCGCTGCACCAGGTTCGGTGCGATGTCCAGCCCCGTGACGTTCACTCCATCCCGTGCCGCCCAGAGTGCGACTTGACCCGAGCCGCATGCCACGTCGAGCAGCTGGCATCCCGAGGGAACGTCGATTTGTTCGTAGAAAATACGTGCGCCCTGTTCCATATAGCGCGAGAAGCGGTCGTAGTCTCCGGCCATCCAGGTTTCTTTCAGCCGCGTCTTCAGAGCGTCAATTTCCGGTGCGATTGTAGCGGTACTCATGGTTCCTCCAGTGTGTTTCTTGCTTATTGGTTGCCTGCAGCCAGGCTGCGGACCGCTTCGGTCGTCATGGGCTGCCCGCCGATGCCCCATTCTCCGCTGCGAGCTTCTTCGATCACGACCCAGGTGACCGGGCGCATGTTCTCCCCTTCAATCGAGACCATTGCGTCCGTGAGTTTGCTGATGATCTCCTTCTTCTGCGCCGGGGTGAAAACCTGCTCGATCAACTTCACTTGAATCAAAGGCATGATTGGTTCCTCCCTTCCGGGTTGCTCAGTGTTTCGGGGTGATCTTGGCGGCAAAGGATTGCGCCACTATTTTTCCGTTGCGCACAATGAAGGTGTCGGTGGCGGCTTCGTAGGTATTGTCGGCGGTTTCCGCGCTCCACAAGATGTAGGCGTAGTCCCCATCGGCATATTGCTGCCGCATCGAAAACCTGGCGCCAGGCTTGGAAAACTCCGAAACCAGAGCCTGGAAAAAGGGCTTGATCGCGGCAGAGCCTCGCAAAGGTCCGCCCGGTATGAACAACACGGCATCCGAAGAGTAATCCGCAAGTACGCCATCGAGGTCGTGCTCGCCGAAGCACTTCAGATGTTGATTGACGACATCGCTTGTCGTTGGCATGGGCCGTCTCCTTCCACCTTTGAGTCTGGTCGGAAGCGTTGTTCGCACTGGGTAACGCTTCGACGAGGCTTACTATGCGTCACTCGCGCGGCCCCTACTTGTCTGCGCGTCCGCCTTTCTTGCCTATGCGCAGTTGCCGTATGATGATTTGCTCAGGAGTCCGGAGAGGTTTGCCGGGAGGCTGTATGGATGTGCTTTCCGAGGTGTTGAAGGTAGTGAAGCTCCAGGGCGCCTTGTTCTACAACGGAGAATTTTCCTCGCCGTGGAGTCTTTGTTCGCCGGCCTCCAGCGCGGTGGCGCGCTATCTGGCGCCGGGCGCGGGACACGTCATCATTTACCACTTGCTCACCGAAGGCCGCGCTTCTGCCCGGCTGGTCAATGGGGAACGCATTGCTCTGGAGGCCGGTGATCTCGTAATCTTTCCCCATGGCGACCAGCACATCATCGAAAACGGTCCACGGATGAAACCCGTGGACATGCTGAAGGAATTGGGCCGAATTGTCGCCAATGGATTGAAGGTTGCGCGCCTGGGTGGTGGTGGAGAAGTCACGAAATTTATCTGCGGCTACATGGCATGCGAGCCGCGACTGAGCCAGGTTTTTCTCAGCGGCCTGCCGCCTCTTTTCAAAGTCAGCATTCGTAATGACGCGTCGGGCAGGTGGTTGGAAAACTCGATCCGCTTTTCCGTGAATGACGCTGACGCTTCTCGCGCCGGCGGAGAAGCGGTGTTGGCCAAGCTGTCAGAGGTCTTGTTTGTCGAAACCCTGCGACTCTACATTGCGCATCTCCCGGCTGAGCAAACCGGTTGGCTGGCTGGCGCCCGCGATGCAGAGGTCGGAAAGACGCTGGCACTCATGCACCGGAATCCTGCCCATCCATGGACTCTGGCGGCTCTGGCACGAGAGGCCGGAATATCACGCTCCGTGCTGGCTGAGCGCTTCCGCCATTACCTCAACGAGTCTCCCATGGCCTATCTCACGCGCTGGCGACTGCAGGTGGGAGCGCAGATGCTGGCCTCAACCAGTTATTCGGTGGCCCAGATCGCACCCGAAGTGGGCTATGAGTCCGAAGCCGCTTTCAACCGGGCGTTCAAACGCGAGTTCACCGTTCCTCCCGCGCGTTTCCGCAGCCAGTCTAGGGCGGCTCCTGCGACGGGCCCGGCAAGAGAATTTGACTAGCCGAGTGTCAACGCCTGCGACGGGCCCAACCGAAGAAAGTTCTGCCCGTCGCAAACTGCCGCCTGACCCCATGCGGTCGCCCCTGGGGCCGGGTTGAGAGTCGGCCAGGCGAGTGGTGTAAGGATTGAAAAGGCATCGGGGCTAAGCGCGTGAAGCCCCGCTTGCCGAGGCCTAGACGCTTCAATAGACTGGACTTCCGCGACCTCGCCGATGCCAGATCCGAGCCGCCGCCGCTTTCTCAAGAAAGCTGCCTTCGCTGGTGGCGGAGCGCTGTTTACTGCCGTGGGTCTGAACGAAATCTCGCCCCGGATATGGCGTGAACCCCTGGTGTTTGAGCCGAACCGTAGCTACTGGGCGCGAAGTCCATCGTCGCACAATCCGCCGTTGACAGACGACCTTTCTGTCGAGGTCGCGGTGCTCGGCGGCGGTTTCACGGGACTTTCCTCCGCCTACTACATTCGCAGCATCTCCCCGCACAAGCGGGTTGTCGTGTTGGAGGCCAAGCGCTGCGGGAACGGGGCCTCCGGACGAAATGGCGCTATGGTACTGACGATGACCGCCGACCGATACATGGCGTTCAGTTCCGTTCCGGCGATGGACAAGCAGATCTATGAGCTGACAGCCCAGAACATCCGAGAATTATCGAATCTCAGTGCCGCAACCGGCATCGACTGCGATTTGGAGACCAATGGTGCGCTGCAGGTACTCAACACCGCCGCCGATGTGAGGGCGGCACAGGTATACGTCCAAAAAGCGAGATCCTTGGGAATGCCGGTCGAGTTCTGGAGCAAGGAGCAGCTCGTCTCCGCCATTGGTACCAGTGTCTACGAGGCAGCGTTCTACGATTCCAACGGCGGACACGTCCATCCCATGAAACTGGTGCATGTGTTCAAGGCAGCCGCAGAGGCTGCCGGCGTGCAGATTTACGAGAACACAACCGTGGTGAACATTGAGGAGGGCCGCGAGCACCTGCTGCAAACCGCCGGCGGGCACACTGTGAAGGCACAGTCCTTAGTGCTGGCAACCAACGCATTCACCTCGAGACTCGGTTATCTCCGCAACTCGATTCTGCCTGTCCGTGAATATGTGGCCATGACGGCGCCCTTAAGCGAAGAACAACTGACCCAGATCGGATGGCAGAAGCGACTGCCCTTCAATGACAGCCGCACTGACGTCTATTATCTCGGTCTCACCCCGGACAATCGTCTCCACATCGGGGGAGGTGATCCCAGCTACTTCTTCAATGGCGGTACAGGCGATTCTGGCTTTGCCGCCTCTCATTTTTCACAACTCCGGCGCGAACTCGTCCGGATCTACCCTGGGCTGGCGGGCGTGGAGTTCGAAGTCGGGTGGGATGGGGTAGTCGATTGGTCCCTCGATGCGTCTCCCTCGGTGGGACGAACGGGAAGACATAACAACATTTTCTACGGATTAGGTTACAGCGGACATGGCGTGAATCTGACCTCAGTCTTCGGCAGAATCATTGCGGATTTGGAGGCAGGCCAAGAGGAACCATGGAGGCAGTATCCCTTCCTGAACGCTAACCTGGACTATGTTCCCAATGAACCTTTTCGTTGGCTCGGGGCACAGGCCGGGCTGGCTTGGTATCGATCGGGCAAGGGGTCCTAGTGTACGTCCGGGAAACACGTTCCCATCGTCCCAGAATCTTCGCCAGTGTTCTCCTTCCTTTGCGATCCTCGTGAGACCTGGATTTCGGTAGCAATGAATCCGTACGCTTGCCCTATCATCGTTGCTTCGTCTCTGACGGCTTCTCCGACAGGTATTGCCACAGGCAGATCTCGTTTCCGTCCGGGTCTGCAAATGAGCCCAGCACGCCCGCTCCCCTGCTCTGGGCGTGCCCAGTGAGTACACCCTGGGATTGCAGTTCTCGCAACGATTCCTGAACACTATCAACTTCCAGGCAGAGGCGCGCATTGCCGCCAGGTGGAAGCTTGGTGTCCGCGGCGGATGGAACGATCTCAAACCGAACACCATCGAGGTCGAAGCGGGCAACCATATCCCGGGAAACAAGCTTGAATCCCAATATGTCCCCGTAAAAACGAATGGATCGCTCCAAGTCAGAAACGTAATAGAACACGCAGTCGAAGCGAAGCCTCATGGAGCTTTGCCCTCCGTGGCGGCGAGAAAGCGACTCAAGTCGAGGCGAACATCGCTGGCATGACCGACCAGAAAGTGCCCTCCAGTCGGATAACCAATGAAGCGAGCGCCAGGGATGTGTTCTGCGGTGTAGCGGCCGCCCTTGAAGGTGCCGAACAAGTCGTCCTCGGCACTAATCACCAGGGTTGGAACGGTGAATCGTTCCAGCTCATAACGCGGAATGAAGCGTGCAACCGCGGCATCATTCTTCAACCCTTCTTCGCGCTCACGAATGGGCAAGATGTGATCGAGGATCGCAAGGACCCTTTCTTGTTCTGGAGGCGCTGCCTTCTTGAATTCGTCCGGTGGGGTCGCGCCGATCGTTCGTATCATCGAATCGGGCGCCAGCCTTAAGGCCGCCCAAAACGCAAAGTCAGATTTCAAAGTCCTGTCCATTAAAAACTGGGCTGTGGCCGAAGGGCGTGGTGGCGGCTCGCTGCTCCTACGGGGGGCAAAAGTGATCGGAAACAGCAGAATCAGCGCGGAGCACCGATCGGGATGGCGAAGACAGAGCTGCATCGCGGAGGGTGCGCCCATGGAGCCACCGAGCACAACCACCTTTTGCTGGTTCAGGGCGTCGAGTAAGCACGCGTGTGCGTCGGCCTGAGCTATCGGTGATGGGTCACTTGGGAGCGGCGTGCGAAGATAGCCAAATCGCGAAGGCGCTACGATTCGGTATCCAGGGATGAGAAAAGCTCTTGCCAAATCCAGGCTCTGGTCAAACCCGCCTCCCGCCCCATGAATTGCGAAGATCACCGGCCCTGATCCGACATCGGCATATTCGATGGAGCCGCAGGGTGTATGGACGACTTTGCTCCCGGACCCAACCCGGGCACGGGCTGCACTTATGGCCCGGCAATAAGTGATCGCAACCCCGGCCGCCAGCACGATCGCCAGCACGCCAAGCAGTGCAAGTAGTTTTCGAATCATCTCGTGGACAACGCCCCCCCGACTCTGTGCGGCCGTGGCACCGAATGCAGGTTTGGGACACTGGTCTCCAGCAATCTCTCGCCGGCGCGGTTCTTTTCCCCTTTGGTCACATCGAGCTTATCGGTCGCGACGGAAAGCGCAGTGACTCGAATCACCCGGTGCCGTGACCGCGAGGCTTCGTCCCGTAGTTTCAGGTACGAAGCCGCAGGATCGTGTTCCAGATCACAGACTCCTGCCGAGCTAATGATTACAACTGACTCTGGACATGGAGCGGCTGAACAAAGTCGCGAACCGACAGACGGTCAGACTGACACACTACGGGCGCAAATCAGGGAAGCCATACGAGGTGACGATCTGGTTTGTCGTGGACGGCGAGCGGGTCTTCCTCGGAACGGCGAACGTTGGCCGGCAGTGGGTGCGCAACGTCCAGAAGACGCCAAGAGTGAAGCTCATGATCGGAGGTGAGACGTTCGAGGGCACAGCACGATTTCTCGCCGATCGGGCTGAGCACGACCGGGCGCAGGCAAGAATCCGGAAGAAGTACTGGATGTATTGGCCAGTCCTCTCCCTTGGGCGGCTTGTCATGGCCATTGGATGGGTGAAGGACAGAACCGGATCGTTCGAGGTGACGTTGCGTGGATGATGGCGTGATGCGGGCACCGAACATCGTCTGCATGGCTTCATCAGAAAGATCACCGACAGCCGCTTCTCATTCACCAAAAGGACCTGCAGCTTAGCCCCGGGAGTTCTGTTTACGTCCCTCTGGACAGACGGCAAGAGCATCGAGAGCCACGAATGGGCACCGGTGTCGACAATCCCGTGACGGCGCGCGGAGCGATGGCAACAGCGGGGAAGATCATGCGAATATCTCTGGCCGATGAAGATTCTTCGATAGCAGATCAGGGGTGCTGGGCAGAGCGGCCCGCTCTCGATCGGTCATCCTCCTGGGTCTGGCTGGTCCTTGCGGCAGTACTCCTGTTGTTTGCCTGCGGAAGGGATAACGTACCACTCGCGGCGTGGCTGGCGCCGGTGTTCTTGCTGCGATTCGTGCGGGGGCGGAGCCTCAAGGCCGGGCTGCCGACAGCGTACGTCGTGCTTACGGCGACGTCTGCCTTTCAGCTCCGCGGGATGGTGCCAATTCCAGGCATCGGATACTACATTTTCTTGGGGGTGTGGGGAGTTCTGCTGGTTCTGCCCTACATCATGGATCGGCTGGTCGCGGATCGGCTCACGAGTCCGGCAGCTTCTCTGGTGTTTCCAACCGCATGGGTCACGACGGAGTACGCCATATCCAACGGGCCGTTTGCCAGTTGGGGATCGGCTGCCTATTCACAATACGGGAATCTGCCTCTGCTCCAAGTGCTCTCCGTGACCGGCCTGTGGGGCGTCACATTTCTGATCGGTTGGTTCGCGGCTGTGTGCAACCAGTTGTGGGAAGAAGATTCGATGTCAGCGCGGCCAGGGGCTTGGCTCTGCTTTGGAACGATTGCCACCGTGATGTTACTGGGCGGCGCCCGCCTGGCGCTGTTTCCACCGTCTTCCGAGACCGTCCGAGTGGCATCGGTTTCGAGGAAACCAGTCGAGCCCGAGCTGAGCAATGCTCTTTTGGATCAGATATGGAACGGCAAGGCTACAGCCGAGAGCATGGTTTTGATCCGACCTTGGGCCGCCGCGAGAAACGACGACTTACTCGCGCGAACGGAGCGGGAGATGCTGGCGGGCGCCAGGATTGTGTTCTGGGGCGAGGCCAATGCAATCCTAATGAAGGAGGACGAAGCTGCTTTCGTGGCCCGCGGCCAAGAACTGGCCGCAAAATATCATGTCTACCTGGGCATGGGTCTCGGCGTATTGAACATGGGAAAGACCCGGCCGGTGGAGAACAAGCTGGTCCTGATCGAACCGAATGGAGAGGTGGCTTGGGAGTACAACAAGGCGCACCCGGTACCGGGCCCCGAGGCCGAGCGACAAGTGCGGGGCGACGGTAAGCTGCGAGCACTGGTTACACCCTATGGGCGCGTGAGTGCGATTATTTGTTTCGACGGGGACTCTCCGCAATTGCTGGCGCAGGCAGGGGCCTTGCGAGCGGATGTGATGCTTGATCCCTCCAATGATTGGAGGGCCATTGACCCGTGGCACACACAGATGGTGAGCTTCCGCGCCATCGAGCAGGGCTTCAACCTGATTCGGCAAACAAGCATGGGGATGTCGGCCGCGTACGATTACCAGGGGCGACGACTGGCCGCGATGGATCACTACCTGACCACGGACTATGACATGGTTTCGCAGGTTCCGACCAGAGGCGTACGCACCATCTACTCACGGCTCGGGGACTGGTTTGCTTGGGTGTGCACCGTAGCACTTGCTGCACTGACGATCCTGTCCTTGCGTCAAAGGCGTGCCTGACCCGGGACCATTCCTGACGAGTCCGCCACTTGAATTCCCGCAAGGACAAGTTGATGAAGTACAAGCGGTCGTCAACAAGCCGCGGCCCGCTCGAGAATCTCCAGATCATCGGTACCACCGGGCACGCTCCTCCGGCCAAGCAGGTTCGGGTCAAATCGAGAGGAGTTCTTATGTGTAAGTCATTGCTGGTCGCACTTATCAGTACGAGTTGTATGCTTGCACAAGAGCTGAAGCCCATCGCTCTCCCCGAGCCCCAGACCGACGGGGGACGGCCGCTGATGCAGGTGCTCAAAGATCGAAAGACCACACGGGACTTTGCACCGGATAAGCTGCCCCTGCAAGTACTGTCCAACCTCTTGTGGGCGGCATTTGGCGTGAATCGTCCGGATGGAAGACGAACAGCTCCCTCTGCGATGAACTGGCAGGAAATGGATATCTACGTTACCACCGCAGAAGGACTCTTTGTCTATGACGCCAAGGGCAACCGTCTTGAACCATTGCTGGCGCAAGATATTCGTTCCGCCACCGGCACGCAATCCTTCGTTTCCACGGCCCCTCTGGACCTGGTCTATGTCGCCGACCTTTCGAAAACAGGCCCAGACAGCCAACTCTTTACAGCCGCCGATGCCGGTTTTATCAGCCAGAATGTTTACTTATTCTGCGCGTCGGAAAATCTGGCCACAGTCGTCCGTGGCTCGATAGATCGCGCAGCGTTGGCAAAGACGATGAAGCTAAGGCCAGAACAGAAGATCATTCTGGCGCAAACTGTAGGTTACCCGGAGAAAGCGCACGCCGCCCAAGCATATGCACTGGAGGTTCTTGCGCCGGGGCAGTAGCCGGTCGGGCGACGAGCCAGTCTCCCTCCTGCAGCCCGGCCGGCACCTCGACCTGTCCCTGCGCGGGCTTGCCGAGCGTGACGTAGCCAAGTGTGGCAATCTTGTTCTGGTCGAGAAGGAAGACGCCCTGCATCGGCCCACGCTCTACCATGGCGGTCTGCGCAACCAGCAACGCCCGACGCTCTCCGCGCGCTGGCTATGCCCTGCCGAAATTACTGTCCCCAAATTGCCAGTCTGACCCCGTGCAGCTTCTTCTTGTCAAACCAGGCAAATTTCTGGCCGAACCAGGTAATGTGGTAAGAGATATGGAACCGCTTGGCCGCGGCATCGAAATTCTGCGTCTGCAGAACGAATCCGACGGGAGTCTCCCCAAACTTTTGCAGATGTTCTGCTAACCATGAGCGCCCGGGCAGCGGTGAGGCGAGGATTACCGGTTCTCCGGGAAAATACGCCAACTTGGCGTCGAAATCCCAATGTTGTTCGATCACGGGAGGGGGCCAGCCATAAGCTTGCTGAAACAGAGCAGCAGCCTTGTCCAAATTGTTTACTCCAAGCACAACCGCGTCGATGCCGATGAGACCGGAATTCCTAACGCTGGCTGAAGGTTGTACCCGCCAATCCCGGGGCGTTCGGTCCTGGATAATGAACGGCAGCATCGCGCCGGAGGGGCCTGAGCCGACATCTGCGGTGGTCCACTCCGTAGCCATGCTGCCGTCTGGCAGCTTGCGGCTTCCCGATTTCAGTTCACCGGTAGAAATGCCGGCAGCTTTTAGCCGCTCGACCTCCTGCTTGATGTCAGGGGTCGCAACTGCCCAAGCACACGGCCCCGCGTTGCCGGCCATCAGCTTCTCCCAGCTGGATGTGAATCCCGGCACACTCTCGCCAGCCTTCATCGGCGCAATCAGCTCCAGAAATGACCCATCCTCGAATCCCACCCGCGCCATATGCGTCACGTCGTTGGCGTGTGGCCCACCGTCGTCCGTCCCTAAACCGATTTTCGCGAAGGCCTCCCGCACCGGCTCCAGTTCCGAACCGCACACCGTGGCATGATCGACTTTGAGCCGCATCGTCATCTCGGATGACGTCGTCGGCGCGAAACCGGCAGCGACTCCGGCCAGTACAATGATTAGCCCCCGCCTGCAGACTCTTTCCTTCGTCATACCAAATACCAACCTATTGTGATGGATTATGAAAAATTCTGACTGTAACCCGTACAGCGTGCAGCCGTAGGGACTTCGGAGTGTCGCGCAGCTTCATGGACGGTAACCTTTCCCAAATACGAGATCATGAAAGTACGGAGCGGAAAAAGCAACGCAGAACTGGTCCGCTATGCGATCCGGACACACATGGTAGCCGCCTAAACCAGCCAGCGAATGCGCACCAAGCCGTGGGGCCAAACAAGGAGCAGAAAACGGCGCAAGAACGCTTGTGTCGAGAGGGTCATGATTCTCCACGGAATCTAATTCTTCCGCAACGCGGGATGATTTTTGTCCAGCCAACCGATGACGTTGCGTCGCAGTTCCGTGGCGGTTTTGATGGCTAATTCCAACTCCTGTGCAGAGACGTTGCCGGCCGAGTCGTAGCTGGTTGCGTTCCGTTTCTTGGAAAGGGTCTTCAGCCGCTGAATCAGCTTTGAATCAGCCTTGATCGTAATTTCGAGAGACTCACTAGTCTTTATTTTGTGGATGAGAAAAATGCTGACTGCAAATTCCAACCGGCTCGATTGAAGTGCTTGAAGGTGGTGGTCTGACAACTGCAGTTACTTCGCTCCGAATGTCCGGAACAGGAACGTGCTCCGCGTCCCGGGCAAGAGAGGTTTTCCATTAAATGTGGCTTCGCCCTTGTTGTATCCGCCTACTACATATTTCCATCCAAATGTGGTCCCTCCGGTGAGCTTCAGTCGGTAGATTTGTCCGGGTGACACTTCCGCTCCACCGCCGGGAATCACGAACCATACATGATCGGAGTTTGACGTCGCAACGGTCTTGGTTACAGCCGCCAGCGTTTGTCCCGCTGCGTCAAGGATGGTCAACGTCAGCTCATCCTCCGCCGCGCCAGCATTCCCCACAACCAATTCCACTTCGACGCCCGCCAGACTGGGGAGCGATGGCACGAAGGACTGTTCTGCATCGTTCACCAGATTCGTCCAAGCCTTATCCCATCCCGCCGTATTCACTTGGTCTGGTTCCAGGGATGCTAGATCTGCCGGTGCTGCCGTCGGAGGGGGGCTGATCGCTGGCTTGTGTCTGCAAGCGGGGCTCAGCGCAAGAAGGCATACGAAACCGCATGCAGCGAGCCTGCGTTGGCTGATAGAACAAGCGGAGCCCAACATGTGCGCGGTCACGACTCCTCTGCCTGCACTGCTGTGCGATTATAGGTGAAATGCGGTAACGATCCGGCAAACTCGGGTCGCGGTAATTGTTTCATTTCCTGCGAGAATACCGCCCCGGAACCTCCACGAGGGCTGCTCTAGACCGTGAACCGAGATCGCTGGAGCGGGGGCTCGCAACCGGAAGCCGATACCAACCGAGACCATCCCTTTCAGGGCCGCGCTGGGTGCGCCTCATGGCGCTGGTTCACAGTGCCGGCGACCCGCAGAGTCGCAAGCGGAAGAACCGCCGACACCGGAGGCAGACATTGATCGGCAGTGAGGGTGGTGTTCCCCACGTTGAAGAATTGATTCGTACCAATGCTGTTGCTCCCGGCGAGGGTTCCGGTCAGGATGCCGGCACAGGCGTCGTTGATCGTATTCCCGCTGATCGTGTTTCCACTGCCCGTGTTACCGCCACCGCTGAAGTTCTGGCATCCACTGTCAATATGGATTGCCGCCTCGTCGCTGCCGTTAACCGTATTTCCTGTCACCATGTTGCTGTTGTTACATAGTTCGATCCCGTCAAAGATGTGGGTGGCTGCGATCTTGTTGGACGTGATTGCGCCACCGTCTGCAGAGCCGAACGACGGATCGGTGACGAAAACAATGCCAAACTGCGTGTTGGTTACGGTATTCTGCGAAACCGAGATCCCGCTCGAAGCGTAAACCAGGATTCCGGAAGCGGCATCGTCGCTGTCAACCGGTGTGTCCAGCGGCGGCACCCAGATGTCATCCCCAACCGTGTTCCCCGTGATGCTGCCGGTCGCGCCAAAGCCGATCTGAATAGAGTTTTCCGCGGCACCGTTTGTGGGTCCTTGGCCCACCACCGTATTACCCCTGATGGTCACCGTGGTTCCGCTTTCGTTCGCGGTGATGCCATTCTTCTGATAATTCTGAACGTGATTGTTGGAGAGCGTGACGCTTGATGTTCCTCCGTTTCCGCTTTGCACGAAGATCGCCAAGCCATTCAGACACCCGTTGGTCGGATTCATCGTCTGGTTGACCACGGCTGTGTGCGTCACCGAACCGGAAGAGTTCTGATAATAGATTCCAATCAGGTTCGGGCCGGCGCAGCTGTTCTCGGTGAGTCCATTATTGCTGCCGTCGACTGTGAGGTTGCTGAGGCTTACGCCGGTGGCACCCTGCACCAGGATCTGAGCCGCAATGGGGTTGCCCGAGGAAAGACTGGTCGTGTTTTGCAACACGCCGCCCGGCGGAGGAACGATGATCGCCGCATCTGCGCTTCCGTTCGCAATTCCTCGGATCGTAAGCCGCTTGGTGATTAGAAGCTGCTCCGGATAACGACCCGGACAAATGTTCACAGTACTTCCGGAGGAAGCGGCATTGACCGCGGCCTGGATGGTGGAGAATGACGGGGTTCTGCAGGAGCCCACCGCCACCGTTGCGGCACCGGCCCTCCCGCTAACAGCGCTCACCACTGCGATGCCGTAGATGATAAGGAGCAGACGCCTGGCCATAAGGATCTCCTCGGTCTATCACATCAAGGAGACCGCGGAAGGACAAGTTACTTTGGACGCTAGCCGGAGCGTGCGGGCGAACGTTCCCGAGCAGCCTCGGCTCTGAGCCCTGGCGCCACCTCCCAACCGGACAGACGACGGCCCACGCACCCCGTCGCAACCTGCGTGACGTTCTCCGGGTGACACCCCCAAGATGCCATACAACGGCGAGCACAACCGCACTTTTTCCCTGGCCGGGATCATGCTGCGGCGGCAGGACCGTGAGAGACCGGCACGAGCATGGTGGTGATGACGACGGCGACAGGGTCGCGCGTCGACAATGCGACGTCTGTCAAATGTCTGCCCCCTAACCCGCAACTTGGTCCCGCGTCATCCGAGCCACGACATCTGACTTGGCGACCTGGAGAGCATCGGTCGGGGTCAGGCGGGCAAACAAATCGAGAGTACGCGCTATAAGCCCCGTCCAGCCGGTTTGATGCGAGGCGCCAAGGCCGGCGCCATTGTCCCCGTGGAAGTATTCGTAGAACAGAATGTAATCCTTCCAGTGCGGATCTTCCTGAAACTTCTTGGTGCCCCCATAGACCGGACGCTTCCCGTTGGCATCGCGGAGAAAGATGCTGGACAGTCTGCGGGCAATCTCTCTCGCGACCTCGAACAGGGTCATGTAGCGTCCGGAGCGAGTGGGACATTCCACCTTGAAGTCGTCACCGTAGAATTGGTAGAGGTTCAGCAAGGCACGGATCAATAGACCATTCACCGGCATCCACACCGGCCCACGCCAGTTGGAATTGCCGCCGAACATTCCCGTATTCGATTCCGCGGGCAGATACTGGACTTTGTATTCCTGCCCGTTCAGATTGAACACAAACGGGTGATCCTGGTGGTATTTGGACAAAGAGCGAATGCCGTTGGGACCGAAGAACTCGTTCTCATCGAGCATGTACGCCAAAATGCTCTTAATCTTCTCCTTATTACACACCGACAAAAGGCGACGTCCTCGGTATCCAATAAACCTCTCGTCAGCTGGAGCAATGTGCTTCAGTACCTCGGGATGGCGCTTCTTAAACAACTCGACCAGTTCCTTTATCCGGGGATGCTGCAGCAGAATCCCCGTTTCTTCCAGTACCGTCGAAGCACACAGTGGCAGTAAACCCACCATGGAGCGAACTTTGAGCCGCATGGCATCCCCATTCGGGAGACGGAGCAGATCGTAGAAGAACCCGTCTTGGCTGTCCCACATTTCGTCGCGGTTCTCCCCGATTCGATCCATGGCGTACGTGATCCACAGGAAGTGCTCCAGGAATCGAAAGGCGATGTCCTCATACACGGAGTCGTACTCGGTAAGAATGAGCGCGATCTCCACCATGCATTGACAGTAGAAAGCCATCCATGCCGTGCCGTCGGCCTGCTCCAGGTGACCACCCGTCGGGAGCGGGGCACTGCGATCGAAAGCCCCAATATTGTCCAGCCCCAGGAACCCGCCCGCAAAGACGTTCTTTCCCTCCGGGTCCTTCCGGTTGACCCACCAGTTGAAATTCAACATCAAACCCTGAAAGGAACGCTCCAGGAAGCGCAGGTCCGCCCGACCCAGCTCTTTTTCAACGTTATAGAGGAACAGCGTTGCCCAGGCATGCACCGGGGGATTCACATCGCTGAAATTCCACTCATAGGCCGGGATCTGCCCATTGGGATGGGAATAGAGAGTGCGCAGCATGAGCAGGAGCTGGTCCTTAGCAAAGTCGAAGTCCACCAGCGACAAAGCGATGGTGTGAAACGCCAGATCCCATGCCGCGTACCAGGGATACTCCCACTTATCGGGCATGGAGATGATGTCGCTGTTCAACATGTGGAACCATTCGACATTTCGCGAATTGCGATGGGTCGTGCCAATCAGGGGATGAGCTCCATGCTCTTCCAACCAGCGGTCGAGGTCGAAATAGTAGTACTGCTTGGTCCAAAGCATCCCGGCCAGGGCTTGGCGATGCACTCGACGTTCGTCCTCGCTCAACGCATGCGGAGTGATGCGGTTGTAAAATTCGTCAGCATCCGCCAGGCGGCTGGCAAACAGCTCGTCAAATGTGTCGAACGGGTTGATGGGTGGTTTCGCACTCAGTCGCAGCCGCACGACCTTACTGCCGCCCGCGGGCACTTGCAAACGGTAATGCGCGGCGGCTTTGGTGCCCGCCTTGGACGGATTCACCGCTGCCCGTTTGCCCGCGACTACGCACTCGTGGAACGCATCTTTCACATGAGGCGACGGATTGGGCTGCCCCCACAGTCGGCTGGCATTAGACTCATTTTCGGTGAACAGCAATTCCGGACTTCCTTCGCAGTGAAGCGTGCGGTCTCCAAGCACGTCATGCGAGGCGACGATCGTGCTGTCCCCAGCCTGACCCAGCCTGGGTTTGGCCGCGCCCTGGTCCCATGACCAGGTATTGCGAAACCAAAGGGTGGGGAGCAGATGCAGTTCCGCTGTTTGGGGACCACGGTTGTGCACCGTGATTCGGATCAGAATGTCTTGCGGGTCTGCCTTGGCGTATTCCACGAACACGTCGAAATACCGGTTGCCGTCAAACACCCCGGTGTCGAGCAGTTCATACTCGAATTCCTCGCGCGACCGGCGCCGGTTCGTTTCCACCAGGTCGCGATAGGGAAACTCCGACTGGGGGTACTTATAGAGGCACTTCATGTAGGAGTGGGTCGGCGTGCTGTCGACGTAGAAGTAGTATTCCTTCACATCCTCGCCGTGATTGCCTTCGCTGTTGGTGAGGCCGAATAAGCGTTCTTTCAGAATCGGGTCCCGGCCATTCCATAAGGCAATCGCGAAGCAGAGTTGCTGCTTATCGTCCGAGATGCCGGCCAGGCCATCTTCTCCCCAGCGATAGGCGCGGGACCGGGACTGATCATGACTAAAGTAGTCCCAGGCATTTCCGTCGGAGCTGTAGTCTTCGCGCACCGTGCCCCACTGCCTCTCGCTGAGGTACGGCCCCCACTTCTTCCACGGGACCCCGGTCTCGCGCGCATCATTCAGGCGCTTCTGCTCATTGGTTTCAACATAAGTAATGGGAGACTTCGGACTGGGTGTCATTGTTCTCTCCTTCGCTTTCGGTTCTGAGCAGGTTTCGGATGATTACAAGGCCCTGGTGCCAATCCACGTTCCGATCTCATCGCCGGACACCATGATCTCGACACGACGGTTCCTCTGACCTAACTCGGCTGTGCTGCCACGGGTTAGTTCACACCCCGCAGCCCTGTGTCGACAAGGTCTAGCTTCGAGTCCCTCCACATGGTACTCGCGGACTGCGCCGCCGCGCGCGTCTGAGTTAGTGTCTGGTTCAAGTCGGCGCCATGACTCGCTCCCGCAACTGCCGCTCCAAAAGGCTCAAGCACCCTGCCTTTGGCTTAGCGGACGACCCGGAACAGCTTGCGTGCGGAACACGATCTTCTGGCCCGAACTGAGATCTTCTCGGCCCATTCTAGGGTTTGGGGATTTGTGGGTGAACTGTCAGTACTAACAGGATCACCCGCGGCTTGGGCTGGATAGCACCTGACGCCCGGCCTAGTATCGAAAGCGCCATGGGTTCTTGACTTTCGCCTTATATTCGCCTAGGATGGCGCTGTGTCCAAACCCTTCCCAGGCTCATCTGGTGCTCGGCTTGGGCGCGGTCCTGGCTGCTGTCAGCGCCGCCACCATGGTGGGCGGTGGTGCGCGAGGGGCGCAGGGCACAGCCGCCCAGATTTGTGCAACCAGGTTGCACAGCACAGTCTTTGTGCACCCCGGGTGCACAGGGAACGGGTTGCGAATTTCCCCTGGTTTTGGCCGCGGGTTCGTGCGTGCGCCGGGTGAATCACCGCGGCCGTAAAGGTCCGGGCCGGTCTTCGATGTGAGAAATTTGATCGGCCGGGAAGTGCGGGTTGGTAGGGAAGTTCGGACTTCGTCGGTCAACTTGCCGGATTTAGGGCACCTGGCTGAGCCTCGCTGCTCGACGGCTCACCTCTCGGTGATACTGCTGGCCAGTCTGCTCTCCACGCCTGGGTGGCGGCGGCATTCATGTACCTGATGCGCACTGGCATGGCGGCAAGGCGATCTGAAAGTTGGGCCTCGTTGCGAATCGGCCACCAGTCGTACAAGAACACTTCAAGTGGGCGCCACATGGAGACCCAGCCACCGATCGTAAGGCTTTCACGTACGATCTCACCGATACGACTGCCCTTCAGCAGAGTAGCCAGGAAGTCGCCCACGGCAATGGCTACCGTCAGGACCGCCAGACCAATCATCAGGCTGGTCCGGCCCACGCGAAACAATTCCCGCAGACGCTGCCTATATGCCTCAGCCCGGTGCTTGAAGAACTCGTGAACCGCGTCGCGCAGGACGGCCGCCTCGTCGGGCAGGCCGGCCTGGCGATCGAGATCGACCACAAGAGCAAGCGACGCATCGCGAGGCAGGTCCTTCGCCCAGCCCACGATGAACTCTTCCGCTTTGGGATCTAGGTCCTTGTCGCGAAAAGGGGAAGGATCTATCGCGTTGAACAACTGTTTCAGTTCCCCTACATGCACCTCGATGACCGAGCACCCGGAAGGAATCACATCGCCGGCGGAAGGTTGGGCCTCGGTCGGGGATGTGGGTGTTATCGTTTTCCGAGTATCCACGGCGGGCTCCATTCGACGTCAATTCTGCGATTCTGGTCCGGTTCTCCTACCCTCGATTCCAGCAACTGGCGCAACGAAGGGACTGAGTCCTCGGGACTTCCGGACAATCCTTTCAGAACCGTCGTAGTAAGGTGAACCGTACCGGGTAGGATTATAATGGCCAGCACAGATGCCGCTTGGGGCTGGAACTAAGCTTGGGCCGTATGAAATTCTCTCCCCGCTCGGTGCCGGCGGGATGGGCGAAGTATATCGCGCGCGCGATGCTCGGCTGGAACGCGACGTCGCTATCAAGGTTCTTCCCGCCAATCTCTCCGCCGATTCCAACCTAAGACAGCGGTTGGAGCGCGAAGCCAAAGCCGTTTCCAAACTGTCTCATCCTCACATTTGTACACTGCACGACGTCGGCCTGCAGGACGGACTGAGCTTCCTCGTCATGGAACTGCTCGAGGGTGAAACCCTGGAGCAACGGCTAAGCAAGGGACCCCTGCCGTCCGAACAGACTGTCCGCTATGGCGCACAGATCGCCGACGCCCTGTCCAAGGCACACAAGCTGGGCTTCACCCACCGTGATCTGAAACCTTCCAACATCATGCTCACCAAGTCGGGTGCAAAGCTGATGGACTTCGGATTGGCAAAGCAGTCCGGTCCGGCTCCGTTGGCGGCGGCCTTGACTGAGATGACGATGGAGTGTTCGAAGCTAACCGGCGATGGGGCGCTAGTGGGCACGTTTCAGTACATGGCGCCGGAACAGCTGGAGGGGAAGGAGACGGACGCGCGGACTGACATTTTTGCGTTGGGGGAAGTGCTCTACGAGATGGCGACAGGGAAGCCAGCGTTCCGCGCCAAGAGCCGCGCCAGCCTGATTGCGTCCATTTTGACGACCGAGCCTCCGCCGATTACGCAACTGCAGCCGCTGACGCCGCCGGCACTCGAGCGCGTCATCAAGAAGTGTCTTGCCAAAGATCCGGATGACCGTTGGCAAAGCGCCAGCGATCTGGCGAGTGAGCTGAGGTGGATTCAGGAAGGCGGATCACAGGCTGTTCCGACCATTCAGGCGGTACCTAAGCCGAGGCTGCGCGAATGGTTGGCTTGGGGATTGGCAGCCCTCGCGGTGTGCGCCGCGGCGATTCTCGCAGTAAGGCATTTTCGCTCCACCCTGGCAGCGCCTCGGGTCATTCGTTCGCTGATCACACCGGAAGAGGGCACTTCTCCTTTGTTCACGGGAGACTTTGCCGGGCCGATGGTGATTTCACCGGACGCAAGCGCACTGGCTTTTGTCGCCTCGCCAGAACACGGACCGCCACTACTCTGGGTGAGAAAGCTCAACACTTTGCACGCCCGCTCGTTGCCTGGGACCGAGGGCGCCACCTTTCCCTTTTGGTCCCCGGACAGCCGCTCGCTCGGTTACTTCGCGGGGGGCAAACTGAAGACCGTGTTCGCGGAGGGAGGCACGCCGTTCGATGTGTGTGACGCGCCCACCGCTCGCGGAGGAACATGGAGCCCGAGAGGAATCATTGTGTTTGCTCCCAGCTACCTCGGCGCCGT
>Ga0187768_1000032_pt1 | contig 32551 bp, 25 predicted proteins | sample 0216_QUI02_MP10__3_FD_148678 | JGI IMG/M metagenome (GOLD analysis project Ga0187768, IMG submission 148678) | Tropical peat soil microbial communities from peatlands in Department of Meta, Colombia - 0216_QUI02_MP10_20_MG | ecosystem: Environmental > Terrestrial > Soil > Wetlands > Peat ...
AGAAACAGTGATACAGACACTCAATATGATGGTTGGGTGGGCTAACTATTTCTGTCTTGGACCAGTCAGCAACGCCTACCGAGCTATCGAACGACATGCTCGTCGACGGCTGCGCCAGTGGCTGTGCCAAGCACAAGATACGATGGCCGGCGACCAAACAATATCCGGAAGCCGCCCTGCATCAGGAGCTTGGGCTCGTCCAGCTCAGTACGCGGACGACCAGCTTTCCGTGGGCGACCTCGTGACACTTTCTCCGAGAGCCGAATGCGCGAAAAGCGCCTGTTCGGTTCGATGAGCGGGAAGAGGAAACAGAACTACGTCAAACCGGACTGAGGCGGCCAGGTGAAAACCTGACCAATGGCCACCGGGAGGCTAAGGTCACTGCGCCTCTTCTCGACTCCACCCGTTTGTTTGCCTTTTCGAGTCTCATGAACGAGTTCTTGGTAGTTGAAGCGGCCCAAACCAGGGTGTGTTTGCCAGAATGGCACAGCAAGCATCTCCACCGTTGGGTTATGAGTGAAGACTTTGCGACGCAGCGGCTGCGACCGGTTGCTTCCGGCTGTGCCAGTAACCCAATACCACAAAAAGAAGGACGGCAGGCACGCCGGTCAGTCCGCAAGCGATAAAGAAAATGCCGTACGCATGAATGAGACCGTGCGTGGTGCTCAGACCTTCGACCTCAGCGCCCGAAAACCCCTTCAAGATCTTTCCCAGCCAGGCATAGGTTGAACTCAAGAGCGCATACTGCGTGGCGGTGTATCCAATGTTGGTGAGACTCGACATGTATGCTACAAGCGCAACGCCTGCAAAGCTGATACTGAAGTTATCACCTGCCATGACAAGAGCGAAGAGAGGAATGGTCGTGCCCGCGAACGCGAGGGTCGCATACGTGGCAATCGCGGCAGCCTGCACAATGCCTCCGATGATGAGCGCGCGCATGTAGCCAAGCTTCAGCGAGCAGAATCCGCCCGCTGCAATGCCTGCAAACGTAGCGATGAGTCCGATTGAGCCGCGCACCGCTCCGACAGTTTGTTTCGAAAGACCGATGTCGTGGTAGTAGGGATTCGCCATCGGACCCATGATGAAGTCCGGCAACCGGTACAGACTGATTGCCGCCAACATCACAAGCGCGAGCCAGCCATGTGCGCGAAAAAAAGCGATGAACGGTCCCACAACAGCGTCAAAGAAACCGCGCCACGTCCAAATCGGCGCTTCGCGCTCTTTCTTATCCATCACCGCATCCGCGCGCTCCGGTTCCTTTGCAAACCAAGTCGCGATTATTCCAACGACCATACATGCGCCGTAAATACCGTAGGACATGCGCCAGCCTACGGCGGCTGCCACGACAAGGATAACGGAATCCGCAGCCAGGAGCGCAAGACGGTAGCTGAACTGATAAGCAGACGCGAGGAGGCCTTGTTCTTCTCCATCGTCTGCTGATTCAATTCGCCAGGCGTCCACCACAATGTCCTGTGTCGATGAGGCAAACGCGACGACGAGCGCCAGAGCGCCGAGCCGGCCGAGCCCGGCTTTCGTGCCAGTCCCGCCCATCGCGGACAGAGCCAGCCCGACGAGAATTTGCGAGAACATCATCCATCCGCGCCGATGTCCAAGCCGTTTAAACAACGGCAAATCGACGCGATCCATTACAGGCGCCCACAGAAACTTCAGAGAATATGCAATTCCCACCCAGGAAAGAAACCCGATCGCCGTCAGGGAGGTGTGTTCATCGCGCAGCCAGTAGCCGAACGTATTGCCGACCAGGAGAAAGGGAAGGCCTGAAGAAAACCCGAGCAACAACATCGCAAGCGTTTTGGGCCGCAGGTAATCAGCGATCCGGTGCTTGTGCGAACTCACGCGTTCATTGTCTACCGGAGCCTCACGAAACTCAACCATGTGCTCTAGCCGTGCCTGCTGGCCGCGCCAAGCGCATCGCTCCTATTGAAAGCTTGCGGCTCGAAAAGCTCCACTCAGGTCTTTCACTCGTCGCGTCCGCTTCTCATGCTGTGCCCGTCCAAAATTGTGAATGGTTGATCCTCATTTTAATGGTTGCCATCGGCCCGACTATTGATAACAGGGCGATTTCACCACCTATCGGATAGCTGGTTAATTCAGTCTGAGTCTAGAATTTATTACTTCGGAAACTGGTCAACACCCCAAACATAGCTGTTCGAGGCGATGCCTTTTCTTCGCAGGTCATGGTTCCATGCGAGTCGTATTGCGTGGCGGGAATCGAAGCCCTCCGTAGTTTTTTCACGTATCGATTGAGATTTGCTGCATGCAAACTGCAGTTCGTATTGGGCTCCAGACCTTCCTCGTCCGAAGGATGTAAACAAGCTCCCCCAGTCGGGCATATCCCTGTCGCGATGTGTCGAGCTTGTAGTGTCACCCCAAACTGGGGGATTTTGTTTTTTTCTCCGGGTGCTGAGGGATCTCGCGCAGAACGGGAGTTCTCCACAAACGGTCGAACTGCCCGGCGAGTGTTCGAAAACGCCGGGCAGTTCTTGTCTGTTCGCAGGTTTCTGCTGTGGTTGGAGCCGACTTATTTGGGCGGCAAGACGTAGCTTAGCTCCGGTTCATACTTCCACAGGTCCCACTGCGTTCCGGTGATAAGCGGCGCGACTTTCGCCTGAAACGCCTTCCAGTCCGCCGCCGACATTCCCTTCTCGGCCCCAAAGGGTACATCGAAGTCACCCCAGCCGCTCAAGCCGAGATAGCTGTGCACCTCGTTCGCGGGAGTGCCGAAACGAGCCACGGCCATGCCGTAGCTGGTATAGCCCGCCTTTCTTAATGCGGGCACGACTTGGTCGCGAATCAGCGCTTTGAACTCGTCCATTTTGCCCGACACCACCCACGACCGGCCCGTGCGGACATAAGCAGGGATTTCCTTGGACGAGATCAGCAGCTCGGGCTGCATTTCGTCGACCCAGGTCTCGAGGCTTTCCGTGTCGGCATCTAGCCGGCGGAATAACCTCCCGCGCTCTTCTTCGAATCCTTTCATCTTGGGATCGTCCTCGCCGAGTTCTTTCCACTTCGTCGAGTACCACACGACCGCGTGCATGTTGGGTCCGCTCTGCGATTCCCACACGCTAAACGACTGCTCGGAGCCTGCTTTCTTTACTGTGGCCACGTAGTCTCTCACGGCCGCCTTCCAACTGTCGTCATGCCCCATCTTTACTTTCACGAACAATATCGTGCGGATGTTCCCCTGGGCCCAGCACTGCATCGATAACCCCAACAGCGCGGCTATTACGAGCGAACGCCGAAAAAGCAACACGAAGTTTCGCATCGCGAGTCTCCTTTTTAGTTTTCTTCGTGAAAAGCCAGGTTCGTAATTGACTTGCTACGACTCGTCCCCAGGTATGGGGCGCAAGTATACATCTAGGAATTTCGATTGCAACCTACTCTATCCTGCGCAGGAGCTTCGTCACAGCTATCTCGAATCCGCGGGTGCCCCGTCCTTGCGCTTTTTGCGCAGCCTATCCAGCCATCCCAAGCTTTCCGGCCCGGATAACCAGTCAAGCCCGGGGAACATCCCACGACGGAAAAACCGCTGATCAACGTGTCGCGGCTAGACCTCTTCGTCACCCTAAAATCGCAGGCGTTGCGGCTTGCCACCAACTCGGACTTGCTCGCTCCAGGTAGGTGGCCAAGCCCTGCAAGACAATCATTGCCGGGAAAACGTAGATATAGACCCTGTTGACACGACCATCCACGATGAGATCGCGCAGCATTCCAGCCACCACCAGTACGTCGAGAGCGGGATAGAAGAGGTCGTGGTGACCGATGTAGTTAAATCTCACGAAGGCGGCTTGCATGAGCTGACAACTGGCCATGAAAACCAGCCTACGGTGGTACTCGGGCCGTTTCCGAAAATAGATCGCCAGCGCCATGCACGCGCCGAAGATAATCATGTCGCACCAGAGAACCGACAGGAACGACGCAATGTTCTTGCGGTGGAGCGCGGCCATGTCGAGCCGCAACATGACTACTGACACGATGACACCTGAGACGAACATGGTTGCGGCCAGTTCCGCACCAAACCAGCCTAACGTGCGGTGTACGCTGACCTTGCGCACCCGTACTAGGGCAGACTGTGCGATGAACAGCACGATCCACGCTGAGAAGGCCGCGGCGTGAAACCACAGCAGGAGAGGTCTTGGCGGCCTGGCATGTAACAGGCGGGCATCGACGGTGTTGCTGAAACCCCAGACCGCAAGTCCAGCCATCAACAGCGTCATGCAGAAGTAGAAATATCGGCCCAGAAACACCTTGAGCGGCCTCCTGAAACCTGTTTGTGTCTCAATGCGGGCAGCTACCGTAGTGTTTCCAATCGCCACGGAGTCCTCCCTATAGGGGCACCGCGCGGATACAGTTTTCTATACGGCGCGTCGGGCGGGTGGATTGTACTCTGTCAAGCCTTTGAACCCAAGTGTCTGATATGGAGTGAACTGTCAATCCCTTTATTTATTCGGCGATGTTGGTTTTGGTGTTGGGTTTCATGTTGTTCGCCTTTCGAGGTAGAGCGGGTAGCGATCGAGGTAGCTTTTGCGACGGTTGATCAGCCTGATATTCGCGGGTCGAAGCCGCATAATCGTGATCCGTCGGGAGCTGCCTCAGACTAGGAACGCGGGTCCGGCCGCAAGGCGTGCCGCATAGAAACTTATGAGGATCCTCCTTGCCGTGTGCTGCTCGACCGCTACCCGCCCTACCTTCCATAGCTTTGGCCCTTCGTTTTCCCCTTTCTTGGAATGTTTTGTTTCTGGTTTATGCGACTTGTTGGCTGTTTCGTTCTACCTGAACTCCGATGGCCCAGATAAAGCCCAGCAGCTCTCGCCCGACCGCGGTGACGACTTTCTGCTTTTCCTTGCCGGCAGCGAGTAAGTTGCGGTAGCGCTTGTGCAGCCGATGTTGCGCCTTCCAGGCGATTTCTTTGACTTCTTCGCTCAGCCCCTCCTGCCGTTTGCGTAAGGCTGCCCCGATCGTGGGCCGGTGTCGATAGGCCCACGCCGCCTCCACCGCGATCCGCCGTAGATGAGCATTGCCGGTCTTGGTAATCTGCCCGCGTTGGATCCGCTTTCCGCTGGAGTGCTCGCTGGAGACCGCACCGCTGTAACCCATCAGTTGTCGGGCCCTGTCGAACCGCGAGATCTCCCCTAACTCGGCCACGATCGTCACCGCCGAGATCTGGGCGATTCCGCGCAGTGCTTGCAGGCCTTGGATCACTTCCTGCATCCGTGGAGGGGCCAGCTTGACCGCCTCTCCGATGGCCAGGTCCAGTCGCCGGATGCGGTCGGCCATATGCTCGACCTCGTGCAGGTAATCGAGCAGCGTGTACTCCTGCGCCGGCTGCTCAAAGTGCACTTGCTCCTTCACCCAGTCCTGATACCTCTGGGTCCACACCTTGATCCCCGCGGGGACTCGTCGGCCGTGGCGTAACAGGAATTTGCTGAGCCGGTGCCGCGCTCGCAACTCATCCTGCTTGGCCGCCTCGCGGGCTCGAACCAGATCCCGCAGCGCCTCGTGTTCCTGGTTGGGTACCCACACTGCGGTGAGATCCCCGGCGCGATCGCTGCGCGCCAGCTTCGTGGCGTCCCGCCGATCCGTCTTCACCCGATCCCCGGCTTTGACCGGAACCAGACTCGGGGCCACCACCTCGCACTTCACCCCCAGGGCGATCAGCTGCCCGTACACAACGTATCCCGTTGGCCCCGCCTCATAACAGGCCTGGAGTTGCTCTGCGGGCCCCAGTTTCCTCACCAATTTGCCGACCGACTCTTCTCGATTCGGAATGATCCCCAACGATCGAACTTCTCCGTCGGGCTCGGCCACGGCTACCGCAATCGTCTCGGCATGGACATCTAAACCAAGAAATCGTACCTTTTTCATGGAACCGGTTCCTTTCCGCTTGTGGCTCTGCGTTGTAGTCACTCGACTCACAATGTAACCCACGCATAGCGCATCGGGACCGGTTCACTCTCCAGAAACTAAGCTGCCGGGGCTTCGATTATGTGGAATCCAAGAATGGCGGCTTTGCGCTTGAGATAATTAATCTGCAGCCCGCGGTGTTGAGCTTCATAAAACTCGGCTCCCCGGTCGACGAATTGCATCCCATAGCGCAACATGCGGTAGATCAATCGAGCCAGCTTGGCGGCCATAGCCTTAATTGCAACAGGGGCGCCAAGCTTGGTTCGCAGTCGGCGAAACTGTGCGCCTAGATACGTATTGCTTAGCCGTAAGGTGTTGGCCGCTGTCTTCAAGGCAATGGTGACCCTGTTGTTCGTGGGGAGCCGGCCTTTCCCAATGATCTTGTCGCCGCTGATCCGATTGTCGGGACAGAGTCGCAGCCAGGACACAAAATGGTCTTCGGTCTTCCATTTGCTCATATCCCAGCCCGCTTCGCTGATGATCGTCATCACCGTCATAACATCGATGCCGTCGATTCGGGTCAGGTCGGTACCAGTCATGCGAAACAACTCTCGGCGTAAGTCGAACTGTGGCTTGTTTCCTTTCTTTTTCTTGAGCCGTTCCTTCCGTTTTTCTTCCGGTAGACTAGCACCTTGGCTCCGGTCCTCGGTCTGCCGCAGATAGTCCTCAAGCTGTCGATCGCACTCGGCGATCTGCGTTTGGCAAAACTGGTAGCCGTCCTCTTCCTGCTTCAGCACAAAGAGTAGATCGGGTTGCCAGTAGCCCTCCAGACTCCGGGCGATCTCGGCAGCACTTGCCTTTACTCGCCAATCTCGAAATGCGGCTAGCATTTGGGGATCGCGTTCACCTGCCAGAATCGCCTTGATGATCGCTTGGCCCGTTACTCCGCTCAGGTCACTTAACACATTGGCTAACTGGATATTCATTTGCGTCAGTGCCTTTTGCATCCGCTGGATGTGCCGTCCTGCCGCCCGTACCAGATCATCGCGCTGCCGCCAGTACGTCCGCAGCGTACGGATCTCTTGCGATGGCCGGAACGAATTTCGCAATAGACCATAGGTGTGCAGTTTCATCAGCCATTGACTCTCCTGCACATCACTTTTACGGCCCGGCAGATTCTTCGTCTGACGGGCATTGACCAAGTACACTTCCAAACCAGCCTCTTCCAAGAGGTCGTATACCGCGATCCAATACACTCCGGTGGATTGCATGGCTGCGGTCCGAATCCCACATTGCTTCAACCAAGCGGCCATCGCCTTAAGCTCGGCTGTGGTGCACCCGAAGCGACGTACCGGTTGGCTGTCCCGCGTCGGAGGCACAGCCACGTAGTGGGATTCGTTGCCAATATCAATGCCGGCGGCATCGGGATGCACGACTTCCAAACTGAGGTCTTCACTTTGGATCGCTCGCATCATGTCCCGGCGCTGCTTGCGGTTCATCTCGTGCCAACGGCGTCGCATTGGGCGGGAGGTTGCTTTCTTGGTTTTCTCCGACTGCTTGGGTTTCATGCTAATCTTCCTACGTTGAATTCAACATGGCTCGGCCCGGTCGGCGAACCTTACACATTCTCTCCAGCGGGGTCGGGCCTTTATCCTTTTCAGGACAACGCCGCCACCATCTACACAATCGCCAGTACCGGAGCCATGCTCCATTGCGGGCAGGAACGCTCCAGGGGGATCTGCGGCCTTAGCTGCCGAGCCAGTTGTGCACCAGATTGTACTGTGGGCGGCTTCGCAGTCGCTCTGAGTAAGTTTCTGAGTCACACAACCACCCCAACGGGGTGGCCACTGCTCCATTGTGACTAGGGCCATGAGTGTGCCGAATTACATAGCCTGAGTAGTTGATTCCGAAGATGTACCGATTCCCGACGTATCGTCGGCAAACCTTCTCCCTATTCGGTGAGCTACGGTTGCTCGTCATCCGCCAGCAACCCTGGCTCGTGCCGATGAGCATGGGATATACTGCGCGAAAGAAGTCCGCCCAGGTTAATCCACATGCGAGCTCAACCTACGAAAGGCGGCTCACGGTTCGGAGTTTACCTTTCCTGCGGCACACTGGCCGCGGCGCTTGCGACGGCGCTCACTCTCACGCTGTTTCCTGACGGTTGGGCCAAATCCAGCAATCCAATTGACCAAGTCTTGCAAGAGGCGGTTGCGGAGAGAAAGCTCCCAGGGGTGGTGGCGATGGTCTCCGTGGCAGATCGCATCGCATATCAAGGAGCCGCGGGAAAGCGTGACACGATCAAAAACATCCCGATCACCTTGGATTCAATTTTCCGCATCGCTTCCATGACGAAGCCGATCACGTCCTTGGCCGTCATGCAGCTGGTCGAAACTGGGCGGGTGAAACTCGATGAACCCGCCGCGACCTACCTGCCGGAGCTTTCCGAAGTACAGGTCCTCGAGGAATTCGATGCCAGCACGGGAAAGGCAAAGCTCCGGCCCGCTAAGGCAGCCCCAACTGTCCGGCAACTGCTGACGCACACGTCCGGCTTTGGCTACGAATTTTTTGATCCCCGATTGCGTGACTACGTGGCCAGCGGCGCGGTTCCTTCCATGCGGCAGGGAGATGATGGCTTCCTGAAGGCTCCACTGGTGTTTGATCCTGGATCGCGATGGGAATATGGAATTAGTTCGGACTTGCTCGGCAGGCTGGTCGAGAAAGTCAGTGGCCAAACTCTGGAAGAGTATTTTCGTCAGCACATTTTTCAGCCGCTGGGCATGACCAACACATTTTTCGATGTGCCGTCTGAGAAGCAAGCGCGTGTTGTAGCGCTTCATACGCGGCAAGTGGGTGGCAACTCTGTGGAACCTCCGCAGCAGGCCTACCAATGCGATTTTACAGCGGTGGTGGCGGTCTCTACTCGACGGCAAGCGATTATCTAAAGTTCGAGCGCATGCTGCTGGGCGGGGGAAGGCTCGACAGCAGACGGGTGCTTCAGTCCGAAACGGTCGCGCAGATGACCTGCAACCAGATCGGCCACCTTACTCTCCCGGAAATGAGGAGCTTCGTACCTCAGTTCGCAAAAGATCCGGTCCGCATCCCTGGCTCGTTGGACAAGTTTGGACTGGGGTTTGCTATCAATACCAAGCCCGTCGAAGGCGGCCGTTCTGCCGGCTCGCTGGCCTGGGGTGGCATATACAACACCTTTTTTTGGATTGATCCCGCCCGCAGAATCTGTGCAGTCATCCTGATGCAGATACTTCCGTTCAGCGATGACGCAGCGATTTCCGCCGTCGAGAACTTCGAGCGCGCCGTTTACGGGACCTCCGCTGCTGTCAATTCCGGGGGACGCAACAATTGAGGCAGGCGAGATGATCTGTCCACTGGCTTGAGAGGCGGCTAGCCTGCCCTCCTGCCCTTGGTCAAGCACGCGGCCGACCGGCCACCGTTTATCGCGTTCATGTGAACCCACGCGATCCTGAGGTGCCGCATCCCGCGCCGGCGGCGAAGGTGGAAAGTTGCCGCTCCACCCTTGCGGAATGACACCTTGGGCACTTCAGGCCGCGATCGGCGTCTTTCATCGGGCGAAGCATCTCGAAGGTATGGCCGCACTTGCAGCACTGGTATTCATAGAGTGGCATTACGAAACTCCTGGGCCTTGGTTCATTCTTCCAACCGCGGATCGATACGCGGCGCGCCGAGAAATGTTACACGATGGGCCTGGCCTCGAGCCAGGTGGAAGGTCCTCTTTACGGTCTCATGGCCCCTCGCGCAGTACTTCCACTCCGTAGCGGGGAAGGACAACGGAGGCGGCAGTACGATTGGCCAGCAGAAGTTTCATGGGGTGGGCCAGGTCGACATGACGGTCTTCGGCGGCGAAGTTGATAAGAAAGAACACCGTCTTGCCGGATCCCACACGCCGGCTGACCTGCACGCCCTCCGGCACCCGTCCCAGCGCCGGTTTCACTCCGCTTTGCTGCACCATCCATTCCGCCGCGGCATCCATGAGCTTGTCATCAAGGACGGCGCCGATGTAGGTGATACGGCCCTTGCCATAGGCGCATGTAATCGCGGCGGGCTGATCGTCAAGCCAGCCGTTGCTCTTCCCGTAGCGCAACAGAATCTGGCTCTCCGGCGACGCAGCCTGCAACTGTTCCGCCCACACGCTTGCCCTGCCTTGCCCCCACGTTCCCGCAACCGGAACATCCGCTTCCAGCGCGTAGTACTGCTCCACCCGTCCCTGGAGCGCATCCACCAGGTATCCCGGCTGGCGCTGCGGTAGCAGCGCATTGTACTGGTCCTTCATGCCCGATCGCGGTCCCAGCACCAGGTCGCCGCCATTGCGTACGTACTCCAGCAGGTGATCTGCCAGATCCTGGGGGAGCACATTCAGGTCGGGCGCCACCACCAGGGCATACCCTCCCAGCGGGGCGTACGGACTCACCACGTCCACCGATTGCGCCAGCCGGTTGAGCACGCGGTAATAACTTTCCAGCAGGGCCATCTGGTCGTACCGGCTCGTGTGCCTCTGCAAATCGATGGCCCAGCGGCTATCGTACGAGTTCAAAAGAGCAACCTCGGAGACCACGCGGGTTCCGCGCAGTTCGCTCTCGACCGCCGAAAATTCCCGCCCGAGCTGCTGGACTTCCGTGTACAGCGGAACCGGAGTCCCGTCGGAGCCCACCAGCGTCCCGTGATACTGCTCCTGGCCGTTTAAGGCGCTGCGCCACTGCCAATATCCCACCTCATCCGCCCCGTGACCGATCGCCTGCCACGCCATCGCCCGTACTTCGCCCTTGTTCAGGAAATTGTTGACGCTGTGCCAGTTCACCGCCCCGGGCTGGGTTTCAATCACCCAAAAGTTCTCGCGCTTAAACCCCCGGGTAAGGTCGTGCGTCATCCCGTTGCGGTCAGGATCAACATGGCCGGTGCCCACGTAGTCATCCCAGGACGCAAAGGTCAGCGGCTCGGTGATAATGTAGTGATCGAAGCCATCCCAAAAGCCCATAAAGTTGCCGGTGATGAACTGGCGTGGCTCGGCGTACTGGCGGATCTGATCGATCTGATTCATCTGATAGTCGTTCCAGGTGTGGGTCACGAACCGTTTCCACTCCAGCATCAGGCCGGGGTTGTGCCCTCCCACGGGAATGGGAATCTCCCTCCAGCTGTCGTACGTCTGACTCCAGTACTCGGTCGTCCAGTTCTGGTTCAGATTGTCCAGCGTCTGGTATTTCTTCTGCAGCCACTCCTGAAACAGCTTGCGGGTGAGATCGTCATACGACATAGACGCGTAGCCGTACTCGTTGTCGATCTGCCATCCCACCACGTTCGGGTTGTGACCGAAGCGGTGAGCCATCTCCGCCGCGATCCGCCGGCAGTATTCCCGGTAGAGGGGCGAAGTCACCGACCCATGGGCGCGATTCCCGTGCGTGACCCGCTGCCCGTCTGGTTGGACCCGCAGCGTCTCCGGATGATTCGCGGTCAGCCACGCCGGAGGCGCCGCCGTGGGAGTCCCCAGCACGCTGGCAATGTGATGCTTGGCGCCGGCCGTGATGGCGCGCTCCAGCCAGTCCATATCGTAACGCCCCTCGCTCGGTTCCATCCGGCTCCAGGCAAACTCGGCAATCCGGACCACCTTGATGTTGGCTGCTTCCATCAGCCGCAGGTCCTCTTCCCAGCGCGCCTCCGGCCATTGTTCCGGATACCAGTCGGTGCCCAGAAGAATGGCATCGTGTCCGGGAATCTGGCTGGGGATAGAGGCCCGGTCTCCCGGCTGAGCAGGGACGAGCTCCAGCAACAGAGCGGGGAGAAAGAGGGCGAACCAATACCGATGAAGCTTATGCATGTCCCCCCTTAGAGTCTTTGCCCCAAACTCACTGGCGTGATGGAAAGCTTTTTGCCCGAGTACTCCACTACGCGATCGGGCTTATCCTCCGGGAGAATCCCTGTCCCGTGGTTCTCCCGGACCACAACCACGCGGAATGTGCGGTTTTTCAGCATGCCCGGGAATTCACCCTGGCGATCGCCGATAGTGAGTGCGTGCCGTGCGTCGTCCCAGCGTAAGCTGATGGCCGCATACACCCCCTTTTCGTAGTTGTAGTTATCATTCTCGTCCTCGTAGAGGGTGAACTGTCCGTCGGCTCCGGGATACACCCGAATTTCAATCGGATCTTCCGGCTTCTCTTCCGACCACTCCAGCGCCGGCCCCAAAGGAACAATCGAACCGGCGCGCAGGTACAGGGGCAGCCGTTCGAGGGGCGCCACGGCATCCAGCCGGCGCGGACCCACCACCGCCACCCCACTCCAGAAGTCATACCACCTCCCCGCCGGCAGATACAGTCGCCGTGTATTCACGCCCGGGTCCGTCACCGGGCTGACCAGAAAAGCCGGTCCGAACATGAATTGGTCGCCGATGTTTGCAGCCTCGACGTCGGTGCGGAAGTCCATGACCAGAGGCCGCATGGGCGTGTAGGCCTGGCTGCTGGTCATCCAGGCTAGGGAATAGAGGTAAGGCAGCAGCCGATAGCGCAATGTGTCAAACTCGGTCAGAATCTTCTGCACTTCCGGGCCGTAGGACCACAGCTCGTTCTGCCCGTTCTTGCGCGTCCCGTGCACCCGCAGGATGGGGTTGAACGCGCCGAACTGAAACCAGCGTACGAACAGCTCGCGATACGCGGGGTCGTCGGGGTCGCCCGAGACGAAGCCTCCGATGTCGGTCGTCCAGTAGGGGAGGCCGGAAACGGAATAATTCAGTCCTGCCGGGATCTGCTTCTTGAAGAACATCCAGTCCGAATTGATGTCCCCCGACCAGACGGTGACAGCATTGCGTTGCGCGCCAGCAAAGGCCGAACGCGACAGGATAAAGACGCGCTTCTGATCAGACTCGCTGCGCTGCCCCTGGTACACCCCGGTCGTGGTCATGAGCGGGAACAGGTTGGCGTAGCGCGCGCCACTGCCGAGAAAAATCTGGTTCGTGACCAGGATGTTGGCCTCGCGGTCTTCAGTTTCGGGCTCCGTGGTGTCAAGCCACCAAGCGTCCACGCCGATCTTGAACAGGTTCTGATTGAGCAGGTTCCAGTAATACTTCCGGGCCTCCGGGTTGAAGGCGTCGTAGAGCGCCTGCCCGGCTGGATGAAAGCCGCTGGTTACGGTCTTGGCGATGAAAAAGCCGTGCTTGTCCATGTCCTGGTAGGTTTGGCTTCCCGGCCGGAAATAGGGCCAGAAGGAAATCATGAGGTGGAAATTGCTGCGGTGCAGGTCGTCGACCATGGCTTTCGGGTCGGGATAGCGCGTCTTGTCGAAGACCGGTTCGCCCATGGTGACCCACCAGAACCAGTCCTGCACGATGGCATCGACCGGGATGTGCAGGTCGCGGTACTTGTGGGCCACCGTGAGCAATTCCTCCTGCGTGTTGTATTTGTTTTTGCACTGCCAGAACCCGTAAGCCCACTTGCCGAACATGGGAACCTGTCCGGTCAGTTCCCGGTAGCCGGCGATGAGCTGGTCGAACTCCGGGCCGTAGAGGAAGTAGTAATCCATAACGTCAGCCACTTCGGAGCTGAGATAGAGAGAATTCAGGAAGCGATTGTTGAATCGACTGCGCGACGGATTGTTCCAGAAAATGCCGTAGCCGTTGCTGGAAAGAACGAAGGGGATGCTGATGTTGGTGTTGTCCTGGGAGATGTCCACTGCTTCGCCACGGTAGTTCCACACACCCGCCTGGTGCTGCCCCAGCCCGTAGAACGATTCGTAAGAAGCCCACAGCTTGGAAAAAAGCTCAGCATGATAGGTCTTTTCCCCATTCACCACAACCGGAGTCATGGTGATTTCAGCCTGCTGGAAGAGCGTTTTCCCTTCCCCATCGCTGAAGGTGACGCTAGCGTCCCGGCGCAGCACGCTAATTCTCAGGCGAGAAGTGGCGAGCGTCACGGCTTCACCGCTTGTTTCCATCTTCCAGCGGACCGGCGCCCAGCTCTCCTTCACAACCGCAGGGTTGGCGGGAAGTGATGCCTGTGGGCTTGGCGCGTAGATCACGCGCACAATCGAATCCGAACAGATTTGCAGCTGCAGTACGCCCGAGTGTAAGGTCAGAGCAACGCCTCCAGGCAGTTGCTGCACTGAAGCCACCGGGTTCAGCTGATTCCACTGTGCCTGGACCGCGGACGGGGGGAAGGAGAATAGGAAAAGTGCGGTGATCCAACCGAACCATCGCTGTCGGGTGCTGACGGAGCGGGGATTCTGTTTAGGCATTTCGCACGCCACGCGCGACATCATACCCCGTCCACCGACTGCGGACGAAGCAGCGTAGTGCCGCCTGTGGGGCGCTACGCTCCTTGCATCGCTTACAATCCCAAATCGCTCAGTCCCGGGTGCTCGTCCGGCCGGCGACCCAGCGGCCAATGATATTTCCGCTCGCATTCCCGGATGGGCAGATCGTTGATGCTCGCCAGCCGCAGGCGCATCAACCCGTGGTCATCGAACTCCCAGTTCTCGTTGCCATACGCGCGGAACCAGTTCCCGGAATCATCATGGAATTCGTAGGCGAAGCGCACCCCGATCCGGCTCCCCTCGAACGCCCAGAGTTCTTTGATCAACCGGTAATCCAGTTCCCGAGCCCATTTGCGTTTGAGAAAAGCCACGATTTCCGCCCGGCCGCTCAGAAATTCTGCGCGGTTCCGCCAGCGTGAATCCGTGGTATACCCCAGCGCAACTTTTTCCGGATCACGCAAATTCCAGGCATCTTCCGCAAGCCGAACCTTTAGGGCCGCAGTCTCCCGTGTAAACGGCGGCAGTGGAGCACGCGTGTCGCTCATAACCATCTCCCATAAAATGTCGCCCCTGGCCCTTCGCGGTCTGGTTTCTCACCTGCGAACTCTCCAGCCCGCCCCGGATCGTCGAGGGCCACAGCCGCCCAGATTTGCATTTTGCCCCGTCGGCAGATGAGGATAATAGGCGATGATCGTCAACTTCGCCGAGCGCGCCCACAACCACACCTGGGAACTGGATCCCATCGTCCGCTCCCTGCTGGACACCGATTTCTACAAGCTGCTCATGCTGCAGTTTATCTGGAAACACTATCCGAGAACGCGTGTGTCCTTCGAGTTGGTCAACCGCGCTCCCGGCGTCCGTCTTGCCGACATGATCGCCACGCGCGACCTGACCGAACAGATGGAGCACGTCCGCAAACTCCGCTTTCGCAAGTCCGAACTCATCTGGCTCGCCGGCAACACCTTCTACGGCCGCCGCGGAATTTTCGAGCCCGCCTTCCTGGAGTGGTTGGAACAGGACTCCCGGCTGTCCGATTACACCTTGTCGGTGGAGGATGGCCAGTTCCGCCTGACTTTCGACGGCTTCTGGACCGAAACCACCATGTGGGAGATTTACGCGCTCTCCATCCTCGACGAATTGAAGACCCGAGCCAACCTAAAAAAGCTCACCGAATTCGGCCTCGACATCTTGTACGCGCGTGCGAAAACCAAGCTCTGGAGTAAGATCGAGCGCCTGCGCGGCGTTCCCGCTCTCAGCATTGCCGATTTCGGCACTCGCCGCCGCCACAGCTTCCTCTGGCAGGAGTACGTGGTCGTGGCCATGGAGGCCAATCTCAGCCGCGGCTTCATCGGAACCTCCAACGCCTTCCTCGCTCACAAGCACGACCTCGAAGCCATCGGAACCAACGCCCACGAGATCCCCATGGTTCTGGCCGCGCTCGCCCCAGATGATCAGGCTCTCAGAGCCTCGCAGTACCGCGTCCTCGAACTCTGGCAGGACACCTACGAAGGTGCTCTCCGCGTCATGCTGCCTGACACCTTTGGCACCACACAGTTCCTCGAGAACGCCCCCGACTGGGTGGCCGACTGGACCGGCCAGCGCATCGACAGCAAGGATCCCTACCTGGCCGGTGACGAGTACATCGATTGGCTGACGCAGCGCGGCCGCGAGGCCAAGGATAAGCTCATCATCGCCTCCGATTCGCTCGACGTCGACGACATCCTCGGCCTCCATGCCTATTTCGGCGGAACCCTGCAGGGGGATGTCACCGCCGAGGATTTCCACTCCGCCTCCGACTTCCTCGACCGGAAGAAATGGATTCCCGGCCGCCGCATCCGCCTCAGCGTAGGCTGGGGCACGCTGCTGACCAACGATTTCCGAGGCAGCAGTCCTGATGGCGGCAACGGCTTCGATCCGGTCAGCCTGGTGTGCAAGGTATCCACCGTCGAAGGCCGTTCCGCCGTCAAACTCTCCGACAACTACGCCAAGGCGCTCGGCCCCCTGCACGAGGTGGAACGCTACCGCAATGTCTTCGGCACCGTGGGAATCGCGAATGTCCCGGTCATCGCCTGACACCCAGTGGTCCCGCCGCCGCTCCTGATTGCCAAACTACGCAGGGGATTCGTCAAAATTTTCGTTTTTCTGTCGTGCCGTCGACGGCGTTTTGCACCCGAGCTCGCCTCCAGACCGGTGCACCGAACGGCAGCCCGGCTTTTATGAGAAACTGTGGACGACAGCCTTTTTGGGCAGATTGCGAAAGCCTTCTCCGTGCCGTCAGGGGAGAGGGTCCGTCGGAACACAGTAGAGAGGAATGTCCCATGTCCGGACCAAGCCGCCGTCCCGAGATTCGCCGCCGCCGTCGCCGCCACGAAAAGGTCGTCAAGCTGCGCAAACGCCTGGCCAGCGCCCCCGATCCCGAGAAGAAGCGAATTGCCGAGAAACTCCACCGCCTCGAACTGGGCTCCCCGGGGAACCCACTGGCCCAGTAGGGGGTTGGGCCGCATAGGGGCGCTTCGAGGGCGCCAGCCTCACCCCACGCTACACCGAGAGTGTCTCAACCTTCGCCTCTCCCGACGAAGCGGTAGAATCCTCACCCCTGCCTGTGCCGACTTTCTTGTAGACCGCCAGGATCTGGCGCGCCGAATCGTCCCAGGAGAAGCGCTGCGCCTGCTTATACCCCCTATCTTTCAGCTTCTCCCGCAGGGTTTCATCCACCAACACCCGGTGTATGGCGTGCATGATCTCAAAGACGTTTTCCGGGTTTACCAGCACCGCCGCTTGCCCCACCACCTCCGGCAGAGAGCTGACGTTCGAAGTTACCACCGGCGTGCCGTGCGCCATAGCCTCCAGAGGCGGCAGCCCGAATCCCTCGTATAGCGATGGGAAGACGAACACCTTGGCCGCATCGTAGAAGATGCGCAGCACCTCGATCGGCACAAACCCCAGGAAGCGGACTTCGTTCTGTACTCCACTGCGGATGACCGTGCGCCGCAAGTCCGGTTGTCCTGACAGATCGTCTCCGATGATGATCAGCTTCAGGTTCACGAACTTATGTTCCTTCTCCAGTTCGCTGCGCAGGGCGGAAAAGGCCTCGATGATCCGCACCAGGTTCTTGTGCGGACTGATTCGCCCCGCATACAACAGAAACGGGTAGTTCACGAGGTAGCGTTCCGCAATCAGCTGGCGCTCGGCTTCGGTGGTATGGCCGCGCAGGAAACGCTCATCAATGGCGTTGTAGACCACCTCGATCCGCCGCGAGGGGATCCGGAATAGTTTTTCGATCTCGCTCTTGGAAAATTGCGAAACGGCGAAGATTGCCGAGGCTTGACTCAAGACCCGGCGAGTCAGCGCGAAGTGCAGCGAACGGCGCAGTCCCGAGGTCCCCCGCGCACGCGACATGTGCTCCAGCACGTCGTGTACCGTCATGACGTAGGGACAGGGCAGCGACCGCGGCAGCCAGAACAGGTGGGGAATGTGGACCAGGTCGCAGCGCAGGCGCTTGAGGATCGTGCGGAACTCGAAGTACCCCTTGGCCGTCGTATCCAGTTCCAGCAGCGGGATGGTATGGAAGTTCGGGGGAAGCGGGCCGATCTCTTTGACCTTCTCCGGGGAGCCGATCAGGAAATACTTGGTCTGCCGGTCCTGCCGGCCCAGCGCCCGCACCACGTTACGGGTGTAGGTGCCAACGCCGAAGTCAGTCATCCGCCGGATGTCAATGGCCACCTTCACGAGGGAATTTAACCACAGAGACGCAGGAAAAGCTCACGATTCAGAACTTAAAGCTGCGTCTTAGGGGTCCGGGTCTGGGATTGGAGCCGGGAGTTGGTGAGCGAACGGATCAGCGGCTGTCTGTGGATCAGACCCGCGTGGCAAGACGCCCAGGCCCGCGTGCGGCCTGGCGCTACCAGTTAAGTCGCGGTACCCAAGACCTAGGACCTGACCACTTCCGCCTGTGCCCTGCGCTCCGCATACAAGGGGAACGCTTCCGCCAGATCCAGCACCTGCCGCCGGATCTTCTCGAGCACCGCCGCCTCGTGGCGATGCAGCAGGGCTTCGGCGATCCACTTCCCGATCTGCCGCATCTCAGGTTCCTTCATGCCGCGGGTGGTCAGCGCCGGCGTTCCGATCCGGATGCCGCTTGGCTTCAGGGGGGGGTTGGTGTCGAAGGGAATGGCGTTCTTGTTGACCGTGATTCCGGCTTCACCCAGTGCCTTCTCCGCGTCACTCCCCAGCATCCCCTTGGCGAAGACGTCGACCAGCATGAGGTGCGTGTCGGTCCCGCCGGAAATGACGCGCAAGCCCGACGCGGACAGTTCGTCCGCCAGGACCTTGGCGTTGGTCACAATCTGCCGCGCGTACTCCCGGAATTCCGGCTGCATCGCCTCGTGGAAACACACTGCCTTGGCCGCCATGATGTGCACCAACGGCCCGCCCTGCATGCCGGGAAATACCGTCTTGTCGATCGCCGGCCCCAGATCAGCCTTTGACAGAATCATGCCCGAACGCGGGCCGCGCAAGGTTTTATGCGTCGTCGAGGTCACGATCTGCGCATGGGGTACCGGCGACGGATGCACCCCGCCCGCCACTAGCCCGGCAAAGTGCGCCATGTCCACCAGGTAGATCGCTCCGACCTTGTCGGCAATCCGCCGCATGCGCGCAAAGTCGATGATCCGAGGATAGGCGCTACCTCCGCCGATGATCAGCTTGGGCCGCTCGGTCTCCGCCAGTTTCTCCAGTTCATCGTAATCGATGGTCTCGCTTTCCTTGGTGACGCCATAGGGGACGATCTTGTATGTCTTGCCCGAGAAATTCAGGTGGTGCCCGTGGGTGAGATGTCCGCCATGCGCCAGGTTCAGACCTAGGACGATGTCGCTCGGCTGCAGCACCGCTGCGTAGGCCGCCATGTTGGCTTGCGACCCCGCATGGGGTTGCACGTTTGCATGTTCCGCGCCGAACAGCTTCTTGGCCCGCTCCCGTGCCAGGTTTTCCACCACGTCGGTGAACTCGCACCCGCCGTAATACCGCTTCCCCGGATACCCTTCGGCATACTTGTTGGTAAACACCGATCCGGCGGCCTCGAGTACCGCCTCGCTGACGAAGTTCTCCGACGCAATCAGTTCCAGCCCTTCGTGCTGGCGTCGGGTTTCATGGTCAATGGCCGCAGCGATCTGCGGATCGACTTCGGGCAGCGAGCGATACATTTTCTGATTGTTCATGGTTGACTCACTCTGGCTTCTTTCTCTGTTTTCTCCGCGGATTCTCTTCCCGACCGCAGCCCTGCTCTTGCCTTTTCCTCGCACTGCAGCGCAGAAAGCCTGGTCAATTCTACGCCTCGAACGCGGTCCGGAAGAATGAGGCGAGGTGCCAGCCATCGAGGTATTTGAAGGGCGTTTCGCCTGTCGAATAGTGCCCGCAGGGGAGCACCACCACTTTGTGGTCAAGCTCATGCCGGGCAAATTCCCCCACCGCCTGCCGGGAAAACTCCGGCAGAAAGGTCAGGTCATAATTCGCGTACACGATGAGCGATCGCTTCTGCTGTCGCGCAAATTTGTCGAAGTACACCGCCGGGCTGATGGCCAGCCAGACCCGGCGCAGGCGCTCCACGTCCATCTCCGTCTCCAACCCCTTGCGGATGTGCCGTGTCGATTGCCCATGCCACACCACGTCGGCGAAGTACGTCGAAGCATGATTGAACGCGGCGGCCTGCAGGCGCGCATCATGAGCACAGGCGATGAAGGCGTAACAGGAACCCAGGCTGGTGCCGATAATACCCAGCTGGCGGTAACCGCGCTGTTCTAGCCAGTCCAGGCAGCAGCGGATGTCGACCACTCCCTGCCGCACCGCGTGGAGCGTGCGCCCGATGTTGGCCGAAACCGCGTAGTCAGCGCGTCGGATCTCGGCCGGCATGCGGATGTCGTGATAGGGCAGGCTGAGACGCAGCACGGAGATTCCCAGCAGGTTCAGCGCCCGGCAAAGCCCGGTGTAGGAAATGGCGTCTGCATTCCAGTGGGGCAAGAGCACCACTGCGCGCCGTCCCCGCGCCGGGAACCAGCGCGCGTTGGCCAGATTGTTTTCCGGATACGGCGTCTCCACCGGCGAGCCGAAACGCAGAAATTTCGCGCGCGTGCCGCGAACCTTTTCTTCCAGCCTGGGGTCAGGAACGTCCCGCGTGCTGAAGACCTCGACCGCGCGCTCCTCGAGACGAAAGTCGCCGGGCACGCGATAGGAGAAAAACTGGTCGCTGGCGGCGATGATTCGCTGGTTGTATTCCGCGAAGAACCGCTCCGGGTCCCCAGGGATCTGCCCCGCGCGGATCCCGTTGCGGCAGGGCCAATGTCTTGCCCACTCCACGCCCCACTCCAGCGGACGCACCACGCGGTTGTTGTCCACCGAGGTCAGCCGGTGCTCCCACCGGTACATCCACTTGGCATAGGGATTCTGCACCTTGAAGAATATAGCAGGCTCCAGGCTGCAGGCTTCAGCGTGTCGAGCTCAGACCGTGGACCTGGTCGGGGTTAGCAAGCGGGGAGCGGCTACCCCGGGTTCGCAAGATCTCGGGCATCGGAGCCAGACCGCTTCCGACCCCACACACAACCCGAGCAACCCGGCCAGCATTTTGGCTAACACCCACTCACCGCAACCGGAGGCCCGCCGGCCCACTCCTACGTCACAAACTTCCTGGGCACGCGTTTCGAGATGCCACACAGAATGTCGTAAGGGATCGTTTCGCAGATCTCTGCCAGCTCGGCGGCGGTCACGCGCGCGGAGCCGCCGGTGCCGATCAGCACGACGTCATCTCCGATTTCTGCGCCGGGACTGGCGGTGACATCCACTAGCGTCAAGTCCATGGAGATCGCGCCCACGATGGGAGCATAGGCACCGCGGATAATCACGCGCCCACGATTGGAGAGCTTCCGGTTGTAGCCGTCCGCGTACCCCACGGGCAACACGGCGATGCGGGAGGGAGCGCGGGTGATGTAGGTGCCGCCGTAGCCCAGCGCCTGTCCAGCCGCCACGGACTTGATCCCGATGATCCTGGTCTTCCACGATAGCGCCGGCTCCAGTTGCGCGGCTACAGCGGGCACCTCCGGCTGACCTCCGCGCAGCAGCGGCAAGGCATACCCGTACAGCGAAAGGCCGGGACGCACCATGTTTTTCCAGGTACCGGGCTGGGCGAAGATACCGCCCGTGTTATCCATGTGGCAGAGCACCGGGTTGAGGCCGTTCTCGCGCACAAGGTCCAGGGCTTCCTCGAAGCGCGCGATCTGCCGCGGCACGGCTGCTGTATCCAGCACTTCGGAAGAAGCGAAATGCGTGCATAGACCTTCCAACGACACCCGGGGAGAAGCCTTGATTCGCGCGCACATGTCGGCGACAGCGTCCAGGCTGACGCCCAGGCGGCCCATGCCCGTGTCCACCTTGAGGTGAACCGGCTGGGGAGGCGCGCCCAGACGCTCCGCCGCACGATCGAGGGCTTCCACGTGGAAGGGCTCCCAGACGGTTGCGGTCAGGTTGCGACGGATAATTTCCTGCTCTTCACCATGCCAGAAACCGGTCATGAGCAGGATGCGGGTGCGGACGCCGGCCTCGCGCAGCGGCACGCCCTCGTCGGTGGTGGTTACGCCCAGCCACTTCGCACCTTCGCCTTCGAGGGCCAGCGCACACCGGGTCGCGCCGTGCCCATAGGCATCGGCCTTGACCACGGCGCACACTTCGACCTCAGAACCCACGTGCTCCTGAATGACGCGAAAGTTCCGGCTTAGGGCCCGAAGCGAGATCTCGGCCCAGGTGGGGCGGGTAAACTTGCGGATCCTTGGCTGCGAAATCGTGATAACCACAACAGGACGATTATATGGGCCCACGCCGGCGCTCCCGGGTTACGAGAGTGGGGGGGGGCAACCGTCGTGACACCTTAGACGTTTCTTGCCGCCCGCCGAAGGCCTGCAGGAGTCTTTCCGCGCGAACGGGTAATCCGCCTCTTGCTGGCGGCCAGCGCACCCGCCAAGGTCGACGACTGCATCACGCATAGATCAACAACTCCACGACCGCTGTGAGCGCAGGCACAGACCGCGGAAGGAAAAAGCCGCATCGGGATGCGGCCTTGGAGAACAGACGCGCGGTGTCGAAAACTACTCTTTGGGCGTGGTCGGTTTGGTGGCGGTGCCAGCCGGCTTGGTCGCTGGAGGCTTGGCTGGCGCTGTCGCCGGAGATGCTGTCGGAGAGGCTGGGGATGCTGCCGGTACCGGTACGCCAGACTTGGCGTTGTAGGCGTCGACCACGAACTTGGTGACGTCGACCGATTCGCCCCACCAGAAAACCGGACCCTGCGGCCACTGCTGTGAAGTGTCGATGATTACGCCAAAACCGTTATCCTGCGCGTACTTGAAGATCATCGGCCCCATTTTCTGCAGGATACGCTGCGCAATCTCGTTCTGCTGGTTCTGGGCATCTTCGCGAGCGTCCTGCATGGCTCGGTCGAAGGATTTCTGCTTGAACTCGATCTGCTTCACCAGGTTGTTGCGCGCTTCATCGTTCAGCTTGTCCTGCTGTGTGTTGAGCTGTTTCTTCAGGCCCTCGATTTCGTCATTCATTCCTTTCAGTTCGGTTTGCTTGGGCTCGAGTTTCTTGCTCAGGGCCTCGAAATCGCGTCGGCCTTCATTGGTGGCAAAGATGGCTTGTTCAATGTTGATGGTGCCGACCTTGGTACCGCCCGCGGAAATCGCCGGGGCGGGCGAGGCTGGGGCGGCGGCGGACGAGGCCGCGGGCGAGGAGGCAGCGCTGCCGGTTTGAGCCAGGGCTGCCACGGAAACTGCGAAAGCCAGGGCCAGAGGGAATCGCACAAACTTGCTTGTCATTGGGCGGGTTGAACTCCTTAGAATTGGTTCCGAAGCACTTGGCTTAGGTTCCCTTCGCAGGCGAACCTGGGCGCCGCTACTGCAGTCGGCCGACCAAACGATGACTCGGATCTGCGACCCGTGAGGCCACTGCTCGCTCCCCACCGGCGCACCCGGAATGTCTAGCGGCCACCCCGAGGATCGTGGTCTTTTCAGGGGACCCGCTCATTATAGCACTTGCCATCAAACCCTCCTTTCGTCCGGATCGGCTTCGTCAGAATGTGGTGGCCACGGTGAAGCGGAACGTCTTACGCGGTTCGCGCAAGGTAAAGCTGGTGCCATACGCGTTGATGGCCTGTTGGTAGGTGTAATCGCCAGCCGCGCCCGGCGGGAACATGCTGCGCGTGATCGAGGTTGGAGCTGTCGCGGTGGTGTCCAAGCGCAACGGGTTGTAGGCCCAATAGATGCGAAAGGGCGCATTGATGACCGGCAGCATGACCTGCAGTTCGAGACCCGTCGACATTCTTGGAGTCCAGTTTGTTCCCGGCGCCGGCTGGAGATACGGGGAAAAGGTGAGTTGTTCGCCGCCCACGCAATTGAAGGCCACGTCGAGCGACGGGCAGCCGAATAGCGTGGTGTTGATGTCGCTCAACTGCCCGGCGTTGATGCGCAGTTGCGACGGCCGGATGATGGGATCGACGCCCGTGTCCAGGAAGGGCGCCAGAGTGACCGGGCCGACGATCGTGATGCGGTATTCGGCGTTGCCGAACAAGCTCAAGTCTCCCCCTGGCTGAACGATGGTCTCCACCGGGACCGGGATGCTATAGGGGCCCAGCCGGGGATTGGCCGGGTCCTTCAAAACAAGGGTGCCGTCCGGGTTGGTCAGGTTGACCACTGCCTTGTTGGGCAAGAAGGCGATGGGCGAAATGGAGCGAATGTCAAATCCGCGCAGATCGTTTTCGCCGCCCATGTAGAAGCGCTGGAACGGCGGTGCCACCAGGCCCCCATAGCCGGTGAGGAACGAGCCCTGTACGTGCACACCGATGGCGTTGCGTCTCTTCTGCATGGGAAAGAACTGCTTGTACTCCGCGATGGGTCGGAGCGATCGGACCGTGCCTCCGAGGCCGGCGATCTCGCCGCCCAGGTACACGCTCCTGCCATGTCTGGGCTGGTAGGCCTGATCCAAGGTGTTGAACGAAAAGCTGGGCAGAATCTTGCTGGTGATGATCCCGTTCAGGGCGTTGGGCCCGTTGATGCCGCGGAACGCCAGGTTCTGAAACAGAGCCTTGGAAGCGTCGCTGAGGGCGACGAGTGAGGAATCATCCAGCGAATACGTGATGCCCACCCGCTTGAAGGAACGGTGCAGCGGGTAACTCAGAGATGTGGTGAACCCGGTGCTCGACTGGGTGTAGTTCTGCAGGTTCTGCAGGTAGTAGGCCGGTAGGTTCAGGTTCTGCCCGGTCAGTGCCGAATATTGCTTCGCCTGGTTGTAACTGATGCGGGTGGTGTACACGGTGAAGCCGGCCTGCAGCGGCCGATCCCAGAGATAAGGCTCGGTAAAGCCAAACATCACGCTGCGCATCAGGCTGCCGATGCTGGCCTGGATCTGCAGCGTCTCGCCCAGTCCCAGGAAGTTGTTGGTGGTGTAGTTCAGGCCGATGAAGGCGCCTTCCAGTCCGCTCACCCCGCCCTGCAGCCCGATGCTGTTCTTGCCCTTTTCTTTGACCTTCAGGGCCAGGTCGACGGTCCCATCTTTCTCATTCAGTTTACGGTCCGTGGCGTTGGGATCATCGGGCTTGAGCGGTTCGAAATAGCCGAGCTGGTTCAGGCGCAGGAGGCTGAGTTCCCACAAGCGCGAGTTGTAGACCTGGCCTTCCTCCAGCGCGATCTCCCGGCGGATGACCTTGTCGCGAGTGGTGGTGTTGCCCTGAAACTCGATGCGCCGGACGTAGAACTGCTTGCCCTCGTCCACGTCGATCTCCAGGTTGATTTGCTTCTTCTCGTCGTCGAACTTGGTGTCGGGAACCGACGTGAAGTTGATGTAGCCCAGCTCGCCGTAGGCTTTGCGCAGGTTCTCCAGGCCCTTGGCGATCTTCTCGCGGCTGAACACATCGCCGTCCTTGATGGGGAACAGGGAACGCAACGCCCGGGTGTTGGGTACCGCCTTGTTGCCTTTGAAGGAGATGCTGGCCAGGGTGTAGCGATCCCCTTCCTCGATGGGCATGGTGATGTCCACCACTTTGCCCGGGCCTTTCTGCAGCAGCGGGATGTGAAACCCCTGGTGCCCCACGTCGCGGATTTCGGTCTTGGGATCCTGTACCAGGACCTTGAAGTAGCCGCGGTTCTGATATTCGGCGCGCACCCGCTCAGTGTCCTCGTCCAGCTTGGTCGCGTCGTAGGTCCGGGCGAAGATGTTTTCCAGGAAGATAGAGTGCGGGATTCCGATGGGCCTGAGGTTCTTCATGGCGGCGCGCAACACCCGCTTCTTGATGTGCTGGTTGCCTTCGAAGCGGATCTTGCCCACTTTGACTTTGGGCCCTTCCTTGACCACGAAGGTGATGCCGACCGCGGCAGGGGGGATGGGGCGGGCCTCGGTGCGAATTGTGGCAAACTGGCGCCCGTGCTCGGACAGCAGTTGCTTGATGGTGACTTCTGCTTTCTTGATCCGGGTGGGATCGTATTGGCTCTCCACCGAAAGCCCTACCTTGGCCTCCTTGAATCGGTCCAGCACGTCACTGGTGGACACGGAGCTGAGGCCGACGTAGTTGATCTCGCGAATGGTCGGCTTCTCTTTCACGTAGACGATGATGCGCCAGCCCTTGGGCGTCTGCTCCCGCTCTATGCGGATGTCCTCGAAGTAGTTGGTATTCCAGAGGGAGTGGAAGTCACGCTCCAGAGCGGCCTCGTCATAGACGTCGCCCGAGCGGGTGAAAATTCGGGCCCGGATGGTGTCGCCGGGGATACGGCGATTGCCGCGAATCACAATTTCGGAGATCACTTCCTGTTGCGCCCAGCCATGGGGAGCCAATCCGAGCAGCAGAACCAGGAGAAGGCCTAGCAGCGGCCAGTTTCCAGACCCGGGATGGAGGAGCCAACGACCGGGAAATAAAGCGGATACCGTCGCCCAGGAGGAGCCGTCGACACCGCCGTTCGCGGGCGCGACAGGGATGTCCGGATGAAAGCGAAGAGGAATCGCTACTACCTCGCCCACTGGGAGTCAGGAAAACCGCAATTATACGGTACGGGCCGGGAGGCGTCCAAACACCCAACCAGCCCTTTAGTCATTGTGCTTGCAGGTGTTACTCTGGGTGCCTTCGCCAAACTCCACCTCCACCCAGACGGAATAAAACGTGGCGGAGTTGCCCAAGGCGGCAAGTTTTTCTGACGTCAGGACCGGAGAATCGTGCTCCCCAACCAGGTACGGAAAACATGGGCCGGGGTGTTGAAAAAATAGGCGGCCTTTCGGCCGCCCGGAAGGGCGAAGCAGAGAGCAGCAGTGGCAAGGCCGGGCCTACATCAGGGCAACACCGCCACGGTGTGAGCCCAAAGCTGGGGATTGCCGGAGGTCGGATCCTTCAGGATCAGGCCGCTGGCTGCCAGCGTCATGCTGCCACCCGACTGTATGCCGCTCAGGCCGTTGATGTTGAGGAACAGGGTGTTGTCCCCGGTTTCCACCATCAGTGGCGTGCCCAGCAGATAGCCGAACAAGCTGTGATTCTGCAACTCGAAGCTGCCGCGATTGCCGCTGGTAATGGTGACGCTGTTCAGGACCAGGTCGCCGACCGTGCCCTGGCGACGTAAGACAATGCGCGCGGGAACGAAGTTCTGATTTGCATCCAGGCTGCCACCCACGGCAATCCGCTGGCCTACCACCATGGAGGAAGCGTTAAACAGGAACTCGGTGAAGAAGGTGTCGAAGTGACGGATGTCGTAGTCCGTCACGCCGCTCACGTCCAGGGTGACCGGGAAGCCAACCTGGATGTTGGAGATGGCGGGTAGCTCTTCCCCGACCAGCAGGGTCACGGTTTGCGCCGGGCCGCTGCTTGGGTTCACGGTCACGATACGTCCGGAGAGGAACGCTTTGTCGGTGGTGATGACCTCGACTTCACGGGCCAGCACGCTGCCATCGCCCTGCGGGATTCCGTCGACTTCGATCACAGCCGGTGGAATGAGCGTGCTCAGGCTGTTCGTGCCGCTGTACTGCGTGTCAGAGTTGACGTCGATGGTGATGTCATGGCCTCCGATGCGCTGCAGCACGAAGGAGCTGCTGCCCACTGAAACCAGGCCGCCTCGAAGATCCGTGATCTCGGCGTCGGGATCGGCCGGCTTTACCGGGCGCAGATCGAATTGCGGGTTGACCACGCCGGTAAGTTGACCGGTGTTGCTGTCGACCTGCAGCGACTGGCGCAAGTCAAATTCCATGTGCAGTCCGGCTAGCCCATTCTGGCCGACGACCAGCGGCTTGCTCAAGGCGACAGTGACCGTAGAACGGGTCAGCGTGCCACTCATGGTGGCCACCGAGGGTGGACTGGTACCCAGGTCCAGGTAGGAGATGACCGGGTTCGACAACTGGATGGTGGCGCTGCTGTAAGTGCCAGGCGTAACCGGGCTGAAGCCAACCAGGGTCCGCAGCCCCAATAGGCGCGCGAAGTCAACGGTCTGGGAAGTGGACAAGATGGTGACGCTGGTCGAACCGTTGTTCAATGTCATTTTGTCCAGATTGGTATTGAAGGCCAGCACCGAAGGCAGCGGCGCGTCTTCCCCGGTAACGAACACCCCACCCGGTTGGTCGTTCTGCGGCCCGGTTTGCGAGGACGAACTGGAGTTCCCGCAGGCCACCGCAATCCCCAGCAGTGCAAGCAAGGCAGAAACTGCAACCACGCGTTTCATAGGCAGAAATCTCCCGGAATGTCGAAGTCGGGGACGGGGCAAAGCGCAGTACTCCGAAAAGAACCCGGCTGGGAAGCCGAAGTTGCGCATTCGTGGATGCGTCTGGCGTCGAATTACCGCGTCCGGCGCGGGATTTGGTCGAGCCTCAGCTGCGGCTAAGCATCCTCATTCCAAGAACTTATTACGATCCCCAGGGACAGGCAATGGGCCAGCTTCGCAGATGCCGAATCACCCGGTAGCCGTGGCACCAGATCAGGGCGGCATCGCACCGGCGAGGCATGAACCGGGCGAGCGCCCTTATCCGCCGGCCCCACAACCGGCGCAGGGGGTACTGGGTTGCACTTAATTTCGTGAGCAGCGTCGCGCCGGTCTTGTGCGATCGTCCCTGGCAACGGCGGGAAAGGCAACGGATCGCGACCACCAGGAGGCAGGAGGGGCAAACCTCTCGCCGGTGCTGGCCAAGGTCTGGCCGCGAACTGCTCTCGATCCTTTTCGGCGCCCGCATGAGGCGCACCTTCGATGGCCTGGGGGGGTCCACAGAGGCCTCTCCCGGACTGCGACCCTGGCCAGCAGAAGCGGAGTCGAGAGCCGATGGACGGCACGTCGCGAAGGCTGAAGCGGGCTATTTAAACTCCAGCACTTCCTTTTCCTTGGCCTTGCTCATGTCTTCCATCTTCTTGATTTCGTCGTCGGTGAGTTTCTGGATCTCGTCCAGAGCGCGCTTCTCGTCATCCTCGGTGATCCTCTTGTCCTTAAGCGCCTTCCTGATGGCATCGTTGCCGTCGCGGCGTATATTGCGCACGGCGGTGCGGTGGTCCTCGAGGATCTTGTGCAGATGTTTGACCAGTTCGCGGCGGCGTTCTTCGGTGAGCGGAGGCACGGGCACGCGAATGATCTTGCCGTCGTTCATGGGATTCAGGCCGAGGTCGGCGGCGCGGATGGCTTTCTCGATCGAGGCCAGCGACGACGGATCGAAGGGCTGGACGGTGATCAACTGCGGTTCTGGGGCGTGCACCTGGGCGATCTGGTTCAGTGGCATCTGCGAGCCGTAGTAGTCGATGCTTACGCTATCCAACATGTGGACCGAGGCGCGCCCGGTGCGGGTGGCGGCCATCTCCTTGCGGAAGTCTTCCACCGCCTTCTCCATGCGGGTTTTCAGCTGAACGTAAGTTTCCTTTAGTCCCGGGACCGCAGCCATCGTAGCCTGAGCCATAACCCGCTCCGAATAAGTACAAGAGTCAAAACCCGAAATTATAAACCCAGGAGTCGTCGCCAGTCGTTAGCCTCGAGTCTTCCGAGCCCGCCTTGATTCCTTGCCGCCGCCGCAGCATGCGCAGAGAAGCCTCAGCCGCTGAGGCACGGAGCAGGGACTGAATCACGCGCTGACCAGCGAGCCGATCTTGGCGCCGGTTACCACCCGGCGGATGTTTCCTGCCTCGTTCAGGTTGAACACAATGATGGGCAGATTGTTGTCCTTGCATAGGGAGATGGCGGTCGAGTCCATCACCTTGAGCCCACGTTTCAGCACGTCCATATAGGAGATTTCGGCGAACTTCTTGGCGTCCTTGACAAGCATGGGATCGGCGTCATAGATCCCGTCCACCTTGGTGGCCTTGAGAATGGCGTCGGCTTTGATCTCCATGGCACGCAGGGAGGCAGCGGTGTCGGTGGAAAAATAGGGGTTCCCCGTGCCGCCGGCGAAGATCACGACCCGGGCTTTTTCCAGATGGCGGATGGCGCGCCGGCGGATGAAAGGCTCGCACACTTGATTCATTTCGATGGCGGATTGGACCCGGGTGTGGACGTCCTGCTTTTCGAGGGCGTCCTGCAAGGCGAGGGCATTGATGACGGTAGACAGCATGCCCATGTGGTCGGCGGAAACGCGGTCCATTTCCTTGGCCTGCTCGGCAACGCCACGGAAGAAATTGCCGCCGCCCACCACGATGGCGACCTGGACGCCGAGGGTATGCACTTCGGCCAGTTCCCGGGCGATCTCGTGCACACGCTGGGAATCGACGCCAAATCCCTGACCGGCGGCCAGGGCCTCACCCGACAACTTGAGAAGGATGCGTTTGAAGACTGGAGTCGACATAGATGAGATTTAAAGTTTCACGGTTTCAATCAGGCTCAAATTTCAGAGTTCCAGGTTGCAACCTCGCGGGGAGCCGGGCGACCACACCGCCAGCCGCAACCTTTGAAACTTTCGAAACTTGTTGCTGGCTACTTGCGCGGTGGCGCCGCCGCCTCGCCGCCGCCCCCGTCTTCCTTCTGGGGCGTAGTTGAGGCTACGGTCATGCCGGACTCGCCCACTTTAAAGCGGGCAAAGCGGCGAACCGCGATGTTCTCACCCAGTTTGCCGATCTTGGTGGCGATAAGCTGGGAGATCGAGATGGTCTGGTCCTTGATGAAGGGCTGCTCGAGCAGGCAGACCTCCTCATAGAACTTTTCCATCTTCCCAGCCACGATCTTTTCGACCACTTGCGGCGGCTTGCCGGTCGCGGCCGCCTGGGCACGGTAGATCTCCTTCTCGCGTTCGTAGGCCTCGGGGGTGACGTCCTCCTTGCGGACGAACTTGGGATCACTGGCCGCGATGTGCATGGCGATGTCGTGCACCAGCTCCTTAAAGTCCTCGGTACGGGCCACGAAATCGCTCTCGCAGTTCACTTCCACCAGCACCCCGATCTTGCCGCCGGCGTGAATGTAGCTGGCTACAGCGCCTTCGCTGGTTACTCGGCCCGCCTTGCGCTCCGCCACGGCCGTACCCCGCTTGCGAAGCAGCACAATCGCCTGCTCCACGTCCCCTTTCGCTTCCGCCAGGGCGTTCTTGCAATCCATCATCGGCGCCCCGGTCTTGTCGCGAAGCTCTTTCACCTGCGCTGCAGAAATATTCACGGTAGTTGTGCTCATGTTAAGAAAGAACCCTTCTGGGATGCGGTCGGCCGTGGTTGCGATGCGATGCAACGATCACACCTCCCGCTCCGCGCAATCATCCGGATAAAAGTTGACCCGCGGCGTCAGGACGCGCGCGGGTCCGAATCCTGTCACCAGTCCGGTTATATGGTCTGGCTTTCGATCTGCGGAACCTCGTCGGCGTCCTGTTCTGCAGCCGGCGCTTTCCTGGTTCCGCCGCCCAGCACGTCCTCCATGCTGATGTCCTCGGCGCCGGCGTCTCCGGCGGCTTCCGCCGCGATTTCATGCGCCGGTTCGGGCACAGCGCTGGCGGAAACGGCAGCCGCGATTTCGTCTTTCTGCTTGTCAGTGGCCAGCTGCGCGCCTTCTACCACGGAGTCGGCGATTTTCGAGGTGAACAGCCGGATCGCGCGCAGGGCATCGTCGTTGCCCGGGATCACGTAGTCCACTTCGCTGGGGTCGCAGTTGGTATCGACCACGGCCACCACCGGGATGCCCAACTTGCGCGCCTCGCGCACTGCGATCTGTTCCTTATTGGAGTCGATCACGAAGATCGAGTCTGGCAGCCGCGACATGTTCTTGATGCCGGCCAGGTTGGCCTGCAGGTGCTTGCGCTCGCGTTCGAGCTTGATCACTTCCTTCTTGGGCAGCAACTCGTAGCGCCCGTCGACCGCCATGTCATCGAGTTCCTTCAGCCGCTTCACCGATTTCTGCACCGTTACCCAGTTGGTCAGCAAGCCGCCCAGCCAGCGCTGGTTCACGTAGAACATGCCTGCACGAGTGGCTTCTTCGGCGATAGCGTCCTGTGCCTGGCGCTTGGTCCCCACGAAGAGCACAATCTTGCCTTCGGCAGCGAGGTCCTGCACGAACTTCGACGCCTCCTTGAACATCTTCAGCGTCTTCTGCAAGTCGATAATGTAAATCCCGTTGCGCTCCCCGAAGATGAACTCCTTCATCTTGGGATTCCAGCGCTTGGTCTGGTGCCCGAAGTGCACGCCCGCTTCGAGCAGCTCCTTCATGGTGATGTTAGCCAATCAACCTCCTCATCTAATCTGCATCCTTCGAGTCAGTTGCCATGGGCTGGTTGTCGGTCAAGCTCCGCCGGCTACTGCTCTTCCGGATTGCCATTCCCGTCCCCGCGCAATCGAGCACGGGAAGAATTGAAAAACTGCTCTCCGCTAGCCTTCGCCAGCCTCAAGCAAAACCCAAAACGGTTCGCCAGTAGTCGGGGAAAACCAGGAAAATCACTCCTGGCGGCCGACTACCCGCCGCTGCATTACCGCTTCGAATACTGGAAGCGCTTGCGGGCACCCTTCTGCCCGTACTTCTTGCGCTCCTTGTGGCGCGAATCGCGGGTGATCAGGCCCGCGGCCTTCAGCTTCTTGCGCAGCTCGGCATCGAACTGCATGAGAGCGCGGGCGACACCCAGCTTGAGCGCGTCGGCTTGGCCACTCACCCCGCCGCCCGAGACATTGGCCACCACGTTGAACGAGCCGCCGGTCTCGGTGGACAGCAGCGGCTGGCGCGCGCTGGAGCGTTGGGACGCGGTCACAAAATATTGTTCGAACGGACGCCCGTTGACCTTGAACTCGCCGCCGCCCGGGCGCAGATAGACGCGCGCGACCGCCGACTTGCGGCGTCCGGTACCGTAATATTGGACTAATTCTGGCATTGGTAGCTGCTCGCTACGAGCGGCGAGCACCCATTCGGGGCCCCCCTCTCCGCTGTTCAACCTTTCAAAGAATCTGAGCCTGTCGTGCTCGACGCGCAAGGCTCCA
>Ga0187768_1000043_pt1 | contig 27041 bp, 25 predicted proteins | sample 0216_QUI02_MP10__3_FD_148678 | JGI IMG/M metagenome (GOLD analysis project Ga0187768, IMG submission 148678) | Tropical peat soil microbial communities from peatlands in Department of Meta, Colombia - 0216_QUI02_MP10_20_MG | ecosystem: Environmental > Terrestrial > Soil > Wetlands > Peat ...
TAGCGGGAAACGTGGTGCACAAGGCTGTATAGTTACTGCTTTTCGGGCGAGCCTGGGCCTCCCTCACCGTGCATGCCCATGTGTTCTTTGTGCCGGGCCTGCATCTCTGCGAACTTTGCCTTCTGCTCGTCGGTCAGCACAGCCTGGATTTTCTGTTGGGTGTCCTGATGAATCGCCTGAAACTTGGCACGGCGGTCCTGTTGCGACATCGATGTGTCTTGCTTCAGCGACGCCATTTGGTTCTTCTGGTCCTCGAGAATGGACTTGACCTTCGCCTGCTGATCGGTGGTTAGGCTGAGCGCCTTGGTCAGATGCTGCACCCGTTCTTCGACGCTGGGCATGCCGTGATGCATGCCTTGCCCTTCAGCCGTGGCGCCCGCTGGAGCGCTTTGGGCCAGTGCCGTCAGGCTCAGCGCCGCGAAGGCAAACGCTATCACCAGGAGTCCAACTAAATTCTTCTTCATTGTTTCTTTTTCTCCTTATAAAGCGGCGCGCCCGAAAAAACCGGCGGAGTGTCCTTGCCCGCAGTGCCCCCGGGTCTCGGGCGCGTCGCTCACTATTAGGAGCACACCCGCCGCGGTTATGTTGTGCTGTGCTAGGTAAAGTTTTGTAAAAGCGGACTTTGGCGGTGTGCTCCCCCGGACGTGGCGCCACACCTTGACCGGGGCAGACTACCCCGATACGCTGGCTTGCCTTTTCGAACTCCGGCGTACAAGGAGGGTCACAACATGGGCAGGCAACTCGACATCGCCACGCGACTGGTCCACGCGGGGGAACGACAGGTGCCGGCGGCGGTCCCGGTCGCGACGCCTATATATGCGTCCGTCACCTACACCTACGGTTCCATGGCAGAAGTGGACAAGGTCTTTGGCGGCGAGATGCACGGCTATGTCTATAGCCGCTATGCCAACCCGACGCTTACGGCGCTGGAGACCGCAGTGCATTCCCTTGAAGGCGGATTTGGCGCCAGCGCCTTCGGTTCCGGCATGGCGGCATTGCACGCTGCTTTGATGGCGTGCGACCTTGGCTCCGGCTGCACCGTGCTCGCATCCCAGGACCTCTACGGCGCCACCATCAACCTCTTGAACAACGTGTTCATGTCGTTCGGCGTCAGCACCATCATGGTCGATTACTCGGACCTCGACGCGCTCGCGGCGAAGGCACGCGAAGTACGGCCGCGCATCATGATCGCCGAGACGGTTTCCAATCCGCTGCTGAAGGTCTCCGACCTGGCGTGCTGCGCCGAGATCGCCCACGCCGTTGGCGGCAAGCTGATCGTGGACAACACCTTTGCCACCCCATATCTCTGCCACCCGTTCGAGCTCGGCGCCGATCTGGTGGTGCATAGCGCAACCAAGTATCTGGCCGGCCACGGTGACGTGATGGGCGGCATCGCCATCGCGAGGGAAGAGCCGCAACATAATGCGCTGCGTAGCATTATGAAGCTCGCCGGCGGCATCATGAGTCCCTACGATGCGCACGAGATCCTGCGCGGCCTGAAGACGCTGGCGCTGCGCGTCGAGCGCCAGTGCGCAAATGCGCGCGCCATCGCCGAGAAGCTTTCGCCTGATCGCCGGGTCGCACGTGTACATTATCCCGGCCTGGCCAGCGGCGATGCTCGACGGAAGCTAGAGCGCACCCTCCGCCCGAATTATGCCGGCGCTATGGTCGCGATCGAACTTGCCAACGACACCAAGGAAGGCGCATTCCGCTTTATGGACGCACTGCGGCTGGTGGTGCGTTCGACCAGCCTGGGGGATGTTTTTACCAGCGCGCTGCATCCCGCAACTGCTTCTCACCGCGACGTAGCGCCAGCACGGCGCCGCGCCCTCGGCATCAGCGATGGCCTGGTGCGGCTGTCGATCGGCATCGAGCATGTTGACGACATTCTCGCCGACCTCGAGCAGGCGCTCGAAGCCAGCGCGACGTAGCGCCGGCGTCTCGCCGGCCTCCGAAGTGCCGGATGGTGTTAGTCTGACGGAAATGTCCATCAGACGCATCTGCGTCTTCTGCGGCTCGAGCGTCGGTTCGCGACCGATGTATGTGGAAGCCGCCCGCGAACTTGGCCGTGCGCTGGCTCAGCGCGGCCTCGGCATTGTCTTCGGCGGAGGCAAAGTGGGACTGATGGGCGTGCTTGCTGATGCCGCGCTCGCGGCCAGAGGCGAAGCCATCGGCGTAATCCCGGAAGCCCTGGTGGCACGCGAGATCGCACACAACGGCCTCACCGAGTTGCGCGTGGTCCGCTCCATGCACGAACGCAAGACGCTCATGGCCGACCTCGCCGACGCCTTTATCGCTCTCCCCGGCGGCTTTGGAACTTTCGAAGAATTTTTGGAGGCGGTCACCTGGACCCAGCTTGGCATCCACAGAAAGCCCTGTGGCTTGCTCAACGTGGACGGCTACTACGACGCGCTGCTGGCGCTGCTCGACCGCGCCGTCTCAGATGGCTTCATCCGCGAGGCGAACCGGTCACTCGTGCTCGATGCACCAGACGTTCTCACGCTGCTTGAGAAGCTAGGGACCTTCCGTCCCGCCGCCGCCGAGTTGCGGATTGACAGCGCCGAGCGATAACGAAAAACGCAGGCAGCCTACTCGCTGCCTGCGCCCTGTGTCCCGTAAGACCGATTACTGCACATTGATAACGCGTCCCGCCACCAGAATCGGATTGCCGTTGCTGTCGCGAAGGAGCAAGCCAACCACACGCAGCTTCATCGACGGAGTGATCGCGCTCAGGCCGCTCACATTGATGAACTGCGTGAATTGGGTAGTCAGAACGTTCACCGGCGCTTGCAGCACATAGCCCCAGAAGCCATCGTTCTGCAATTGGAAGGTTCCGGTGTTGAGATTGACGGTTCCCGATACCAAATGCCCGTCAATACCCTGGCGGTGCAATACCACGCGGTCGGCATCCAGTGTTGGGGGATTGGAGCTGTTGTCCACCGTTCCACCCACGACCACCGCCTGTCCAAGCACCATCTTCGAGCTGTTGAACAAAAGCTGGGTAATAGGCAAGTTCAGGTGATAGACATCAAAAATGGTGGTGCTGCTGATCGCGACATTCGCCGTGTTTCCGATCGAGATCCCCGGCACGACCGGGATCTGATCGCGCACCAGCAGCGTCAGGCTCGTGGCAGCGCCGCTCGATGGGTCCGAATCAAGCACGATTCCTTCCACGAACTCGTGGTCCGTCGTGTAGCTCTCCACGTCGCTCGCCAGGATGCTGCCATCCTGCTGTGGCGTTCCCGCGACCTCCACTAATGCGCCTGTCGGCAAGCTGCCGAGGCCCGACGCCACGCCTTCAAAGTCGGTCTGGTTGTTCACGTCGATGGTGAACTGCCGACCGTCGGGGCGCTGCAGCACGAAGGAGGTAGACCCGACTGACACGACCGACCCCCGCAGTTCGTCAATCTCCCAATCTGGATCGTTCGGCACCTGCAACGCGCGGAAACTGATCATCGGGTTGACGCTCGTAATGTTGCCGTTCGTGTCGGTTACCAGCGAGTTGCGCAAGTCAAAGTGCATGGTGAGACCGCCCAGGCCATTGGCCGCAACCGTCATGTCGGGGTTCAGCGCCACGTTCAGCGTGAAGGTGGTCCCGCCCGCCGAAAAAGGCAGCATCTGCGTGCTCACTGATGGCGGCGGACCCAGGTTCAACACCGAGATCGTCGGATTCTCGATGACAATCTGCGCCACCGTGTAGGTCCCCGGAGGCACGGACTGCAATCCCAGGAGGGTACGCAATCCAACCCAGCGCGCGAAATCTACAGTCGTGGGTGCATTCAGGACCGACTGCGCTCCCGTTACCGTGCCGTTGCTTAGGCCGGTGCCCAAGGTGATGCTGTCAATGGTGACCACGAAGGAGAGCACGGAAGGAATGGGTGCATCCTGACCGGTGATGGAGACCATCCCATTCTGCTGGACAGTTGGGGAACTGGAGCCGCTGCTGCATCCATTGAGCGTGGCCAGAGTGAACAAGACAATAAGGAATAGACCAGAAGCCAGCCGCCGCATACATCCTCCCGGAAAATGTTTGGTAGCGCTGCAAGAGCCCGGGGGGAGCAGGTTGCCTATCGGGAACTCTCATTACGCTTGAACACGGTGCAGGTGAAAAGTTTCGGCGCGCGCAGCAATGTGGCGCACAGAGATCTGGAGTGGAGCACGCACAAGTAGCAGACGCTCAGTTTGACCTTTAGTAATCAATAAGTGCCATCCGTCTTCGGCGTGCAAAGTGCCGGGGGACTTGACGCCCCGCCGTCAATAGTCGATAGTGCTTTGTTTCCCCTATACGCTCGGGCGCGGCCAGGAGGACGCTGTCATGATACGTGACGACATTTTGCAGAAGTTCCCACAGCTGTTCGGCAGCAAAAGCGTGAACGGCCGAGAGGTCAACGTCGAACAAACCATCACTTCACTCACCCGCGAACTGCGTCCGGAGATCGAGGCCGCGCTGCACGCACGCCGGGCGTTGCTCGCGTCTCCGGAGCCTGTTCGGAAGAAATACGCCTGGCCCAAGTGGGATGATGCCTTTGAGGATCCGGTGAGCGGGCAGCCCTGGACGTTTCGCCAGATCGTGCAAGGGATGGTCGACAACTTTCTTGGCAGGGAGAGCAAGCTGCGCTGGCGTCTTAATGACGAAGTCCCCATCCCCAGGGACGCGCATCCTCTGGCCAATCCGGGTCTGGAACTCACCGGGCCGTGGCATCCCCTCGACATGGCCTTCAACGCCTTGAACAGTCCGGCGCCGGTGAACATGCCCGACTGGGAAGACGCTTCCCCGCCCCATTTCCAGCCCGATGGCACTCCCAAGAACCAGCCGATTGGGATTTTTGCCGCCCTGCAAAACGCCAAAGAGATTTTGGAAGGCCGCTGGGCGAACCGCGCGTATGAAGTGGTGAAGAAAGGACAGCAGCGAACGTACAGGATCAACAAGACGCCATCCGAGTGGCCGACCCGCTTCTGCCGCCCTCCGGGCAATCACGTGCACTTTGACTACATTACCGTCGACGGCGAACCTGCCCCCGGTCTGATCGCCATCACCACGTTGTGGACTTTCAACTACTACGACTTGCTCAAGCGCGCCGGCACCGGGGTGTACTACTACATTCCGAAGGTTCAGACTCCTCAGGAGGCGCTCATCCTGGAAAAGCTGCTGTCACGCCTGGAGGGCATGATCGGTGTGCCGGCCGGCACCATCAAGATCAAGATTCTCTACGAGGAGGGTAATGCGGGACGCTCCCTGGCAGCGATTGCCTGGGTGTTGCGGCGTCGGCTGCTGGGGACGAACGTCGGCCGCTGGGACTACACGGGAAGCATCATTGAGATGTGGAAGGACGATCCCAAGGGTGTCTTCCCGGATCCGCAGACGGTCGGCATGGCCGTTCCCACCATGATCGCCTATCAGCGTTACAACGCGCTGCTGATGCTCATGGCCGGCATGAAGAACGGCGAGCTTAGCCAGGGTGCTCCCATTGGCGGAATGGCCGCAGTCATGATCTATCAGCCCAGCGACCCCTATGGCCGCTCGCGGTACAACCCGGTTGCCCTGCGCGCGATTGTAGTGGACAAGCTGCGCGAGCGTCTGCTGGGCCTGATGTTTGTGCCTGATGGGCCACTGCCCGCCGCGCAACAGGTCACTCTCGACGACATCCTTGCCGGCCGAGTCAAGGGACGACTCTACGACGCCTATCGGCAAAGCTGGGTCGCGAGCCCCGAACCTGCCTACGTGGCCGCCGGCAACGCGCCCCTGCGGGCCCAGGTGAGCGAACTGCAGAAGATCCTCGATGCGCCGCTCGAAACCGCGGATGTAAAAGGCAAACCCGTGCCCACGGTCCCCAGTGGTCTCAGCGATGCGGAGCGGACTCTGCTGCAATCCCGCGGCTTGCTGAATGCGCAGGGCAGGATCGCACCCCGGGTCATAACCAAGGACTCCGTGGACGCGCCGGAGAAAGTCTTCACGCAAGAACTCTGGGACGACATCTACAGCGTGCCCAAGGGTGACATCACCATTGAGCACATCCAGCACTCCTTCTACATGGCGGCGAACTACGGTTTCCAGATCCTCAACGGCAACTTCGCCGCCGCCATTGACGACTACGAACTCAAGCAGCGCTTCATGAATGACCTGGCCACCTACCGGATCAATGTGTCGTGGCTGTGGACCCTGGCCCGTCACCAGGCGGCCATCACCAAGGACGGCTACTTCAAACGGTCGGCGCTCACTGAGGATGGAGTCGAGCTCGCGGCCAACGCCGAACCGGTCAAGGCCGGGACTCGCTTCACTCGCGAAATGTTCGACAAAGTGTGGAACTATCACAACGAGTGGACTTCAGAGTTCTTCGCCGAGCTGGACCGCCGCCACGATCCCGGACGCTTTGATCGCAGCAAAGCGCCCGTCATCATGGAGCTCTTGAAACGGCAGTTGCTGTGTCCGCGTTACATCCAGCACAGCGCCCGGGTGCTGTTCGTCATGGGCCAGGCGAATCCGCAGGAGCGTGCGCAAATCATGGACGCGATCTTCGATCTTTCCCGCGGGGAGATCGTCAAGCGCGTTCAAGCAGGAAAATTGAGTAAAGCGGCCCTGGACGCGCACGATTACATCTATGACATCTTCGAGGAGAAGCAGCACTCGGCAGTGAGATCACTTGGGAAGCAGTCCGCCTAACGTGAGTTGTAGAGACGCAGCATGGCTGCGTCTCTACAATTCCAGGATCCTTTTACTTGCCGAAATTCGCAACCCTTGAGTTGCGCCCCACCCCCGCCTATGTTAGCTTCCGCGAGGGGTTCATCTTTGACTTAGACGGAGGAAGCATGGGTCCGGGTGTGATTGTCCTCCTCATTGTTCTGGCCGCGGTCATCTTGATCGCGCTCATGTACAACGGCCTCGTGCAGCTACGTGTGCGCGGAGATTCGGCCTGGTCCGACATCGACGTGCAGCTCAAGCGGCGCCACGACCTGATCCCCAATCTGGTGGAGACCGTCAAAGGGTACGCCGCCCACGAAAAAGGCGTGTTCGAGAACGTCGCTAAGGCCCGCTCCATGGCGATTTCGGCGACCAGTCCTGAACAGGCCGGCCAGGCCGAAGGCATGCTCACGCAGGCGCTGCGCGGCTTGTTCGCGGTTGCCGAAAACTATCCTCAGCTCCAGGCCTCGCAGGAGTTCACTCAACTCCAGGGCTCCCTGAACCAGATGGAGGATTCCATCCAGAACGCGCGCCGCTACTACAACGCGGTGGTGCGCGACCTGAACACCCGCATCCAGAGCTTTCCCAGCAATATCATCGCCGGCATGTTCGGCTTCCAGCAGAAACAGTTCTTCCAGGTAGAAGCACCGGCCGACCGCGAGGCCGTAGCCGTCAAGTTCTGAATCATGCTGCGCCGCGCCAGACCGGCCTTGTGGGCGCCGAAGCTCGTGCTCGGCGTGGCAACGCTTCTGACACTAACGCTGCCCGCCTGCGCGCGCAGTTGGCGCATCGCCAACTTTCAGGCCACCATCGACGTTCACCAGGACGGCTCCGCTTTCGTCACCGAGCGCATCACGGCCGTGTTCACCGGCTCTTACCAGGGTATCTACCGCACGATCCCGATCGAATATCCCGGGCCGCACGGCGCCAACTACACGCTGTTCGTGGACGTGATAGGTGTGAAGGACGCGGACAGCGGCCAGGCGCTCAGATACGAACTGCACCGCCAGGGCCATTATCGGCAGATCAAGATCTATGTTCCCGGCGCGATGAACACCGACAAGACGGTTGAAATCAACTACCAGGTCAAGAACGCCACCCGCTTCTTTCCCGATCACGACGAGTTCTACTGGAACGTGACCGGCAACGACTGGCCCGTTCCCATTGATCATGCCTCCGCCCTGCTGATGTTTCCGCAAGATGCGGTGGGACAGATCCGCGCCCAGGGGTTCACCGGCATTTACGGCTCCCGCCAGCAGGAAGTCAGCTCCGAGGTCCGCGACGCCGCCGCCAGCTTCGAGACCACCAATCCTCTGCCCATGCGCGCCGGTGTTACCGCCGATGTCTTCATCCCTAAGGGCATCCTGCGCGAGCCCGGCCAACTGACGCAGATCGCCTGGTTCGTGCAGAGCAACCCGGTAGTGCTGCTGCCGGTGATCGTCTTCGCGGTGATGTTCGGCTTGTGGTACACGGTGGGCCGCGATCCCGACCCCGGCATGTCCGTGGCGCCCATGTACGAACCGCCGAAGGACATGACCCCCGCGGAGTGCGGCACCCTGGTCGACGATGCCGTCAAGCCGCGCGACATCACCTGCACGCTGGTGGACCTGGCCGTCAAGGGCTACATCAAGATCGAGGAGGTGCAGGAGCCGCATTTCCTGTTCAGCGGCCGCGACTACATCTTTCACCTGCTCAAGCCGCGCTCGGAGTGGACGCAACTGGCCGCGCACGAGAAAGTCATGCTCGAAAACCTTTACAGCGGCGGAGGCGAAACCACCACTCTTTCCGCCCTCAAGAACCACTTCTACACCGCCCTTCCTACCCTCAAGGACGACGTCATCTACGAGCTCAAGCAGAAGGGCATGTACACGGTGGATCCGGAATCGGCACATGCATACCTGATCGGCACGGTGGTGGCGCTGGTGGTCGCGCTCCTGCTCCTGAACCACTTCGGACATTTTCCCCTGCTGCAGTCAGGCGCCTGGAGCGTCGCGGCAGTCATCGTCTCGGGGTTGATCGTGTATCTGTTCGGACGCCAGATGACGGCCAGGAGCCTGAAGGGCGCGCGCACCTATGTCCAAATCCTCGGCTTCGAAGAGTTCATGAACCGCGTGGACAAGGACCGCCTGAAACAGATGCCGCCAGATACCTTTGAAAAGTATCTGCCCTATGCCATGGCGCTGGGCGTGGAGCATCGCTGGGCGCAGGCTTTCGCGGGAATCATCCAGAACCCGCCAAGCTGGTACAGCGGCCCTACCCCGGTCGGCTACGCGTTCAATCCCATTCTCTTCACTAACAACATGAACTACATGTCGAGCCAGGCGCACGATGTGTTCGTCTCTGCCCCGCGCTCCAGTTCCAGCGGCTCCGGCTGGACGGGTGGCGGATTCTCCAGCGGCGGAGGTTTCTCCGGCGGCGGCTTCGGTGGCGGCGGTGGCGGCGCATTCTGACCGGCGGGAAAACCAGGCCCCAAAGCCGACTGACCAGCCCTGAGAAGCACCCACCTGGCGTGACTGCGCAGGTTCGGGCGCGGGTGCGGGAGGTCATGCTCCTACTGTCCCAGCGCGGGTTTTCATGGTATAAACCAGACACCGCTCCCCTAATGACGACCGCAGCCAAGACGCTGGGGCCCAGTAACACAGGAGGCACGGTGCACGACGCACGGACCGGACAACGCTTCCCCCTGCAGTTACCCATCACGATTTCGGAAGAACAGTCCCCGCGCAAGCACCAGGGCACAACAGCCAACGTAAGCGCCGCAGGCGTTTACGTGCGAGCGGAAACGCCGTTGAAGGTGGGCTCCAAGATCAGCTTCGACATCCTGCTGCCAGGCAAGGTGCTGGGCACCAAGCGCGACGTGAAAGTCCGCTGCAGCGGGCGTGTAGTGCGGGCCGAATCCAGTCACCGGGTTCCCAGAACGAAACAAGCCTCTGCCCGCGAAAAGCGTGGCATGGCTTGCGTAATCGATCAATATCGGTTTATCCGTAATTAACGTGGAGTAGCATGCTCAAGATTATTTTGGCGGATAACCAGGCGATTTTCCGGGCGGGTGCAGCCAAGGTGCTGGCCGTCGAGGACGAAGTGCGGGTCATGGCGCAGGCGCAGTCGGCCGAGCAGATGATGATGGCGCTGGAGAAATTCCGTCCTAACCTGCTCATCTTCGCTGCCGCCCTTCAGCCCGACCTCAAGGCCATCACCGTGCAGGCCGCGCGCAGCAAGACCCGGCTGGTGGTCATCGCCGAGAACGGCGAGCAGCCTGCGCGCTATCTGGGCGCGGGCATGCATGGCATGGTATACCGCAACATCGGCGGCCAGGCCCTGGTGGACTGCGTCCACAAGGTAGCGCACGGCGAAACCTGGGTGCAGGACATGCGCGCCCCAAGCGAGATCGTCAGCGAAAACGACTTCGTCGGCGCCCGTGTGCGCGACCGCCTCACCCCCAAGGAGCTGCGCATCGTCGCCCTCATCGTCCAGGGCTTCAAGAACAAGGAGATCGCCAAGCAGCTCGGCACCACCGAACAGGTCATCAAGAACTATCTGCGCAACGTGTACGACAAGATCGGCGTCTCCGACCGCCTGGAGCTGGCGCTCTTTACCGTGCACCACAGAATCCTGGCGGAGGCCGCCGCTGCTACCGCTGCTGCCCATGGCACGCCCACCCCTCCGGCGCCGTCCGAGGCTCGCCCCAGTTAAAGGGCATCTCTTGACTGTGGGCTGTTTAGGGCTTACCGGCGGCGTGAAACTCGCTTGTCTCCCTTCAGAAGTTGGTTGACGATGGTCACCAGCTCTTCCGGGTTCACCGGCTTTTCCAGATACAGGTCGGCCACTGGCTCAGACTGGAAGGCCTCAGCAACATAGCCTGAGACCACAACCACTGGCATAGCAGACTGCCTCTTAGCCGCCGCGACAACGCCTCGGCCGTCACCATCGCCCAGACGCCAATCGGTCACCACCGCGTCGAAAGCGGCGCTCTGCAGCTTGCTGATGGCGTCGCGCGCCGAGGTCGATGCCGTCGCCGTATGGCCGGCTTGCTCCAAAATCGCGCACTTCAGCGTGACGACGTGTGGCTCGTCATCCACGCAGAGAATCCTCGCCATCTCGGGTCCTTGCCGCGCGCGAGTGGAACTGGTGTGCTCAGCACCGGCTGCCCCCTCGGCAACCGCGGAAAATACGGGCTAACGTTAATTCGCGCTCTTGCCCCTGTCAATAAATCCCTTAGAAAAAGCAAAGCCCTGGGAGCTAACCCGCAGGGCTTGGGACGTAGCGTTGATTTTTTCAACGGTTTAAGCGAGTTTCTCTCCTATGCTCTTGGCTTGGGTGAACAGGAACAGGTAGTCCGGCCCCCCGGCCTTGGAGTCGGTGCCTGACATATTGAACCCGCCAAATGGATGCGCTCCCACGATCGCGCCCGTGCACTTGCGGTTGATGTACAGGTTGCCGACGTGGAATTCGCTCATGGCGCGCTTCTGCTTCTCGGGCGAGCTGGTATAAACGGCGCCGGTCAGGCCGAACTCTGTGTCGTTGGCGATCTCCAGGGCGTGATCGAAGTTGCGCGCTTTCGTCACCGCCAGCACCGGCCCGAAGATCTCCTCCTGCTCCAGCTTCGATTTCGGCGCGATGTCGGCGATGACCGTGGGCTCGATGAAGTAGCCGTCCTTGCCGGCGACACGCTTGCCGCCGGTGACCAATCTCCCGTCCCTCTTGCCGTGCTCGATGTAGCCGAGGATGGATTTCATCGAGCCTTCGTTGATCACCGCCGCCATCCCCGGATTCTCCGTGGGATCGCCCACCGTGATCTTCTCCACGCGAGCTTGCAGCAGGCCGAGAAACTTGTCGTAGATCCTCTCGTCCAGGATCAGGCGCGAGCAGGCCGAGCACTTTTGCCCCTGGAAGCCGAAGGCTGATGCCGCCACGCCTTCGACCGCGGACTCAATGTTGACATCGGCATCGACGATAATGGCGTCCTTACCGCCCATCTCCAGCACCGTGCGCTTGATCCATATCTGGCCCGGCTGCTGCGTGGCTGCCACCTGGTTGATGCGCAGTCCCACTTCCTTCGAGCCGGTGAAGGCGATGAAGCGCGTCTTGGGATGCGCCACCAGCGCGTCGCCGAAGGTCGCGCCCGCGCCCGGGCAGAAGTTCACCACGCCCGGAGGCAAGCCCGCCTCCTGCAGCAATGAGAAGAAGAAGGCCGCGATGGCCGGCGAATCGCTCGAAGGCTTCAGGATCACGGTGTTGCCGGCGACGATCGAAGCGCTGGTCATGCCCGCCATGATCGCGCCCGGAAAATTCCACGGCGGCACCACAACGCCCACGCCCAGCGGGATGTAGCGCAGGTAGTCGCGCTCACCCGGCAGCTGCACCGGAGGCTCGGCTTTATCGAGCCGCAGCGCCTCGCGGGCATAGAATTCGAGAAAGTCGATGGTCTCGGCCGTATCGGCATCGGCTTCCGCATAGTTCTTGCTGACCTCGAAGACCATCCACGCCGAGAACTCGTGCTTGCGCTTGCGGATCAGCTCCGCCGTTCGCAGCAGCAGTCCCGCGCGTTCTTCCGCCGACGCCCGGCTCCAGCTCTCGAACGCTTTCAGCGCGGCATTCATGGCCGGTTCGACCTCCGCCCCGCCCGCCTTCGAGAACAGACCCACCAGCTCGGACGGCTTCGCCGGATTGATGGAGCGCAGCTTGTCTTTGGTCTGGACGCGCTTGCCGCCAATCACCAAGTCGTACTCCCGGCCCAGCTCGCTGCGCACCTTTTCGATGGCAGCGCGCATGGCCTTCTTGTTCTCTTCCTTGGTGAAATCCGTAGCGGGCTCATTACGGAACGGCCCGGGAGCAATACGGGTCCGGACCGGGGGTGCCTCGACAGTCGCCATCATGCCTCCTATGAGAGCGGATAAATGACCACAAGAAATCGATTTTACCACTTAGGGATCGCGAATCCTGGTCCCCCTAGGACCCGCGACTCGCCCCAACCGCTCTTCGCATCTGCGTGACCGCGGCGGTGCGCTCCTGCTTCTCCCAGGAGAACGGACGGCCATCAATCGCCCGCTTCAGCGTCTTGAAGAGCACGATCGAGAACAACTGCCGGTAGGCAAAGCGTTGCAGCCAGACGTGAGCCAGCAGCCAGACGTCTTCGCCCTGGCCGGCTTCGCGCCGCTCCAGCGAGAACGCGATCACCGAGGCGATGAAGTCGATCACCAGGAAGGCGGCGAAGAACACCACCAGCTTGATGAAGGTGGCGGGGTCGGCGGCGTCGGGATGGAAATAGCGATTCACCGCGTAGCTGAGCGCGCCGAGGATAAACATGATGTCGATGAAGGGCGAGACCAGTGGCAGCAGGATCTGGAAGATCGCGATGTTAGGCAGCGCCACCCAGCCCAGCGCGCCCTCGCGCGCGAACGCCCGCCGATGCTTCCACACCGACTGCAGGATGCCGAACGACCAGCGGAAGCGTTGCCGCATCAGGCCACTTGCGCGCGTGGGGGCTTCGGTCCACGCCAGGGCGCGGTCTTCGTAGTGCACGCGGCCGCCGTGTTCGAGCAGCGACATAGTAAGGTCGGCGTCTTCCGCCACGGTATCGGGATGGAAGCCGCCGGCCTCGCGCACCGCCTGCGTACGCCACGCGCCGATCGCGCCAGGCACCACGGTTACGGCGCCAAAGACGTTCAAGGCACGCCGCTCAAAATTCTGACTGGTGATGTACTCCAGCGCCTGCCAGCGCGTCCACAGGTTAACGCGGTTGCCGACTTTGGTATTGCCGGCCACGGCAGCCACTTCGGGATCGGCAAAGTGATCGACCAACTTGGAGATCGCGTCCGGCGCGATGATGGTATCGGCGTCGATACCGATGAAAATCTCCTCCTCCACCCGCGTCAGCCCGAAGTTCAGCGCCTCGGCCTTGCCGGAATTCTCCTTGGTGAGTACCACCACCTGGCCGCGGTCGCGCTCCCGCGGGAAGGCCTCGCATACGACTTCGTAAGTGTTGTCCTTCGAACCGTCATCCACCACGATCACGCGCAGCGCCGGATAATCCGAGCCCAGCACCGCGTGTACCGTGTTCACGATCACCTTCTCTTCGTTGAAAGCGGGGATCAACACCGCGACCGGCGGACGATAGTCGCAAAGCGGCGCTTTTCCCTTTCCTTCGCGCAGGCGGTCGAAGATGGCCAGCGCGCCCACGAAGAGCAGGCGCAAGGTCATCAGGCCGTCACCCAGGAAGAAGATGACGACAATGGCGGCGCTCACGAGGCCGAAGAGCCAGAAGACGAAGCTGTCCACGCGCGCGGCCCAGCGCTCGTCGGCCGAGATGGGAGGCATCACGTCGGCGACCTGCTTGCCCATCAGCTCCGACACCGGCACGATGCTGTAACCCTTCGCCCGCAGGCCGTCGATGATCATGGGCAGCGCCTTGACGGTCTGGGTGCGGTCGCCTCCGCCATCGTGCAGCAGGATGATGTTTCCGCAGTGCAGCCAGTCGGCTGGCGCGCACGGTGGCAGGTGCTTCATGATGTCGCTGGTGATCTCCTGCGCCGTGCGGTGGGGATTGTCCTTCCAATCACTGGGATCGATCTTGTCTCCGACCGTGATGTATCCCATGTCCTGCGCGATCTCCAGCGGCCGCACCTCGTCGGAGGTGTCCGGCTCCTGGTCAATGGAATACGGTGGCCGGAACAGCACTGGCTTGACCCCCAGTTTGGCGGCGAACAGCCGCTCCGTCATGTTCAGCTCGAACCGCATGTACTGCTTGGAGATGTTGCTGATGTCGGGATGGTAAAAAGTGTGATTGCCGATCTCGTGCCCTTCGCGGTAGATGCGCCTTGTGAGACTCACGTCCTTTTGCGCCTGCGCGCCGATCAGGAAGAACGTCGCCCTGACCCCTTTCGCTTTCAGCACGTCCAGGATCTTGGGAGTGAAGTTAGGATCAGGGCCGTCGTCGAAGGTAATGGCGACGGATTTGGGCTTGGAGCCGTACTGTGCTACCTGGTAGGGAAGCGGCAGCGCGTCGAAAGTCTCGTCGGTGATGATGCCGGACGGGTCGACGGTCAGTTCGCGCTCACCCTTCTGAGGACGCTGTTGGATGTAGATGATCTCGCCGCTGCCTTCCATATCCACGTCGTAACCCGGCATCAGAGGTTTGAGCTTGTCGGGGGCATTGGCCTCGGCAGGAACGTCAAACACAGCCCACAGCGAGCGGTCTTCCGAGCCCAGCCGCCAGAGTGCGAAGGTGTTGATGCCCAGCTTCTGCGCCGCGCGCATCTGGTTCAACGCGGTGACGCCGTCGAGCCACCACACATCATGGCGCTGGTTCTTCTCGTCCCGGTAGGCGAAGTGCGGATTCAGGCTGTCGCCATCGAATTCGGGTTCGGCTTCGGAATCGTGCGCCCTCAGCCAGGCGTCCTGCACTGAGATGCTGCCGCCGCTTTTCCCGACCCAGTCGTAGCCGTAAGCGCCAATGCCGCACATCAGCTTCTCTTTGGGGACCAGCTTGAGGACATTTTCCAGATTGTCGACGAACCAGTCCTGGCTGGCGATAGGGCCGGCGCGGCTCCCGCCCGAATGCTGGTCATAGTCCATCAGGATGAGACCGTCCGAGTGGGCGGCCAGATATTTGTAGTCAAAATCGTCGTCGCCCGCGGGCACATTGACGTATAGCTTCAGCCCGCGCGCGTGCAGGTCGGCCTCCAGTTCGCCCACCAGGGCGCGGAATCCGGGCTGGGCAGTTCCAGCAAATCCCTCGATGTCCAGGCTGAGGCCGCGATACTTGTCTGAAGCCAGAAATAGCATGATTTGCTGGCGGAAGTTTGCGCGCGCTGCCGGATTCATCAGGAACGGGGCCATGTCCAGCCATTCGTTGGTGATGGGCTGGAAATTGTTGACCAGGGGAAAGACCTCGGTTTCTGCCTTTGCCTCTTTGAGGAACGGCATCACCTTGTCGTCCACAGGATGCACTTTCCCGTTCTGTACCACGTCGAAGAATTCGTCGGTGACACCCTGCACGCGCCCGTCAACCGTCATGACGTGCAGCCATTCGGGAAAGAGCAAGTCGATCTGCGGATAGTAGGCTTTCAGCGCGGAGAAGCTGCCCGCGTCCCAGGTGACGTAGAAGGCCCCGCGGATGCCTTCCTGCGAGTTCAGCACCACCTGCGAAGGCGGCGTTTTGCTGCCGCGGTGAGTGTTGACGTGCTTCGGAGGATGCCGGCGTTCCTTCTCCTTGATGGCACGGTACGGATGCTTCTGATCCGGCAACAGCAGATTGGGAAGCGGCGCACTGTGCATCAGGGTGAGAACGAACACCACAATCGACAGTGACACAACCCCCGCGGCCACGTCGAAGACAATGCGCAGGCGCTTCCAGCGCTTCCGCTGCGGGTCATGGAAAACAGCTTTGGCCATGAGAAGGAAAAAGACACCTAATCGTAAGGCGGGGTCCTTGCCACGTCAAACAGGAGTCCTCTAATCAGATGCATACCATCACCCCAATGGTTTTTCCACGCCTGCGACCTGCAAACCCAACGGCGGCCGCCTTCTCACCCATCCCTACCCGTTATAATCTACCGCCTGGCGACGATTCGGCGGCTAAATTTGAACCGTCTTGGCTCGGCATGAGTACCGGACCCATTACGCCCAAGCTAGTAGGCATCGCTGGCCCCTTAAAGAACTCGATTTATTCGCTGGAACAGCAGCAATCTCCACTGGCCGCGACCCTTCCAACGAGTTGTCTCTCACCGACCGCAGCGTCTCGCGCCGCCATTGTGTGTTGGAGAAAACGGAGGATGGATTCCTTATGCGGGACCTGGGCAGCCTCGGCGGTACGCTGGTTAACGGCGCCGTCACCGCCCAGGCGCTGTTGCAGCACGGCGACAGGATCGCCGCGGGAAGCTCGGCTTTTAAAGAGATTCGCGCTGAATGGAATTGTGATGGTTGGAATGACCCTGGCAATGAGCAGCTTCGGGCTGGCGCAGCAGGAAACGATGCCCGATGAGTTCCGGGGCGCCGATGAGATCGCTGCGACGCAAACAGTGGCACAGGCGAAGAGTAAGGACAAGGCCCGGGACGCTAATTCGCACCTGCAGTCGCAATCCCGCAAGCGCAGGCAACTGGCGAAGCGCAACGCCTCCAACCAGCAGACGGTGGTTATGGCTCGGAAGTAGTACTCGGACTCCTCAAGGCGCGACAGCCGTCGCACCTGGGCAGAACGGGCGAGGGCTGCGCAACCAGGACCGTGGAGCTTCCATCCAGCTCCGCGGTTTCTATTCTTGGGTAGTCGATACTTCAGTACCGAGTGCTGCTATAGTCACGGCGTGCGCCAGCTCGTGCGCCGTCATCTCGGCTTCTTCCTCGCGGCCACCGCCGCCGCCTGTGCCCTGCGCCTGTTTTTCCTTTGGAAATTCAGCTTTGTCGCCGGGGATTCGCTCATCTATGGCGACATCGCCAGGAACTGGCTTCGGCATGGCTCCTTCGCCATGACCGAAGACGGCGCCCTGGTGCCCACCTGCATCCGCCTGCCCGGATACCCGGCATTCATAGCGCTAATCTGGAGGATTGTCGGCATCGACCACTACATGGCCGCGATGGTGGTGCAGATGTTCTTCGACGTCGGCACCTGTTGCCTGGTCGCGGCGCTCGCGCGGCTCGTGGCATGGGAACGCGCTGCGATGGCTGCCTTCCTGCTCTATGCCCTCAATCCCTTCACCGCTAACTACGTGGCCACGCCGCTGAGCGAGACGCTGGCCATCTTCTTCTCTGCGCTGGCACTTCTGCTCGCGGTCAGAGGGATTATCGAAAAGGGCCTGCGCTGTTGGATTTTCTGTGGGCTCGCCGTTGCAGTCGGCATCCTGCTGCGTCCGGACGCCGGCATCCTGTTGGTGGCAATCTGCGGCTATCTGGTCATCGAGTTCTTCCGCCGCCCCGACAAAGGCCGCATCGCCTCCGCCGGCATCCTGCTGGTGATAGTCTCGCTGGCTCCCCTGGTGTCTTGGACCCTCCGCAACTGGCGCGTGTTCCACGTTTTTCAGCCGCTGGCCCCGCGTTACGCGAACAATCCCTGGGAGTTCGTTCCCGCCGGGTTTAATCGCTGGATCAGGACCTGGCTGGTGGACTACGTGTCGGTCGAAGACATTTACTGGAACGTCCCCGGCGACCCATTGGATGTCAGTAAGCTTCCGCCACGCGCCTTCGATTCCAACGCGCAGCGCATGCTGACCGAACGGCTGTTTGCGGATTACAACGCCACCTGCGCTTCCTACTGCCACATAACGCCTGAACTCGACGCGCAGTTCTCCAGCCTGGCCGCCCAGCGCGTACACGACGCTCCTCTGCGCTACTACGTCCGGCTGCCGCTGGCGCGAGTGGCGGACATGTGGCTGCGTCCGCGTACCGAGGCCCTGCCCCTGGACGCGCACTGGTGGCGCTTTCGCGGCGATCCCAAAGACTCGTCGATTGGCTTGCTTCTGGGAGCCATTAGCTTCGGGTATCTGGTGGCCGCACTGCTCGGCCTGGCCAGAAAGTGCGTCGCCTTTGCAGGGCTTTTTGTCCTCTGGATCGCTCTGCGCTGCGCTCTCCTCGGGACCCTCGAGAATCCCGAGCCGCGCTACACCCTCGAATGCTTTCCGGTGCTGTGCGTATTCGCCGCAGCCAATGCCAAGCGCCTGAAACTGAGGGATGACTGCTGAGTGCTGGCTGCTTATTCCAGCGGCGGGTGGTCGCTCATCCGGAAATTGGTCCGGAAGTGCTCCGACAGCAGGTGGATGGCGGCGCGATTGCTCTGGGGATCGGTCTGCGCCAGGTAGCGCATGGCCTGCACCAGTACGCGCTGGCCTTCGACGTAGCGCGGGTCCGGCTTGCGCTGGCGTTGAATGCTCTTGGGCCGGGGAATGACTGGAATAGTGAAAAGCTTCGCCATGAATCGTGGGCCTCGCCTTGCCTATGAAATGGTGAAACTCATCGATACGTTTTCTGTCTGGTGAGTATATCGTCGCCGAAACCGGCGCACTACTTTTTTCTGCGCATGCCCAGAAAGCGCTGGCTCAAAACGAACCTTGCGGGTTAACGGTTTTGGTTCGCCCCGTGGTCTTCAGTTTGAATACGTCAGCGGGGATGCTTTGGTTGAGCTTGATGTTGCTGTACTTAGCCAGGCGATAGTCGCCCTGCGGTTCCACGAACTGCTGCTGCACGGAAAGGCCGCGTGCGGGATCGATCCAGAGAGTGAGGTGATCAAAAACGTTCCTGGCCTTGGCCGTCTTGGGGACCAGATTCAGCTTGACTGCGTGCAACCCGCCCACGTCCTCGTACCCCTGGAAGCTAACCTCGAACGACTTCCGCAGGTCGTGCCCACGCCCGCCAAATCCCAGCACCAGGAAGCTCTCCACCTCGGCGCGGTTCTTGCCAGTGTTGTACACGGTCACCTGGTCGATCCCGGGCTCGTACACCCGCACCGTGCTGTTCTGGTAGAGCACGTATTTGGCGGTCGGCTGGGTAATATCGGCCGCCATCTCCGTTTCCTTCGACGACCGCCGGAAGTACACCTTGCCCGATTGCGTGTCGGTCTCATTCACGACCTTGGTGTATTGATTCCAGACAAATTCGGCTTCCGCCGTATTGAAGGTAGCGGCCAGGGTATCCATCTGGTTCAGCACCTTTTCGAGTTCAGCGGACGAGGATCCTGCCTGCGGCGCCTGCCCCGCAGAAACTCCCGCCACCGCCAGCAATACCCCGATGATCGCAAGCCTCATTGGCCGTGTCTTCATTCTGATCCCAGGATTCTGTTCCCAGGCTGCTCACTTCTCCAGCCAGACTTTGTACGCCACCACATGTCCCTTCCTGTCATAGACCGGCTCGTAGCGAGCGATTTCCACCTCACCGGCGATGGGTTCGATCACCCGCTGCAGATAAGCCTGCACGCTGGCCGCATCTTTCCCCATAACCCCCGCAACATCGATCTGATAGATGTAACCGCTATCGCCGTCAGGAATCAGAACGATCTTGGTGGGATGCGGCGTGCGCTCAATCGGTTTATCTTTAAAGTTGATCCTATAGGGCGCCAGAAAAATGAACAGCACGATGAGCGTGACCATGATGTCATACGGAATGCTGCCGCGCTCGTAACTCCACCAGATGAAGCTTGAGATGATTCGCCAAATACGCCGCATACGAGAGACAGCGTCCAGTGTAGATTCCCGTCGCTACCCTTGGCAATGCGAGGCTTGCGGATGGCCGGTACCATGATTCAACCCGCGCCTAAAACATCTCGATGGCTGCGACGCGGGGCCTTGCTGGCGCTGGTCGTCCTGCTGGCCGCGGTTTTTGTCTGGCAGCCGGTGGCGGTGCTCACTGCTATCGCCACCGCGGCCTTGAGGCTCCGTGGCATTGAGAGCCGCTACGTCCAGCTTGGCCCCTATCGCATTCACTACTTTGCCGGCGGCGACGGCGAACCGCTGGTGCTGGTGCACGGCCTGGGCAGCAGCGCCCTGGATTTTGCGTTCCTCATGCCAGGGCTGGCAGGGAAGCATCGTGTGTACGCGCTCGATCTGCTGGGCTATGGCAAGTCCGACCGGCCCGACGTGGATTACTCCGTCACCCTTCAAACCGGCATCCTGCGACAGTTCCTCGATGCTCAGAGTCTCGCCCGCGCAGACCTCGCTGGATTGTCGATGGGAGGGTGGATCGCACTCGACCTCACTGCGCAGTCACCCGAGCGTGTCCGCCGCCTGGTGCTGCTGGACAGCGCGGGCATGAAGTTCACTCCCACGTTCGATGTGCGCCTGCTCTCTCCCTATACCATGGCGGACATGCACGCCCTGGATAAGCTGCTGACGCCACATCCGTGGCGTGTTCCCGCCTTTATCACCCGTGACGTGCTGCGCGGGCTGCGGGGCGAAGATTGGGTGATCCAGCGTACCGTGGCCAACATGATGACCGGCCGCGAACTGATGGACGGCAAGCTGGCCGGCGTCACCATGCCCGTGCTCCTGGTTTGGGGCAAGCAAGATGTGTTGACGCCGCTCACGGTCGCCGAGAAGATGCGCCGCGAGATGCCGCAATCCTTGCTAGTGCTTCTGGACGGCTGCGGTCACATCGCGCCCATCGAATGTCACGATCGCGTTCTGGCAGAGATTCAGCCCTTCCTTGATGCCAACCCGCCGCTGAAAGCCGGCGTGCTGCAAAAGTAATGCGAGTTGTCATCCTGAGCGAAGCGGCGGCGCAGCGAAAGCGAAGTCGAAGGACCCCTACAGCTACCAGACAGTGAGTTGCCTAGGGTTTTCTCGCCGTGATTCGCTCCACGCCTAGATACGGCCTGAGCACCTCCGGCACCACCACGCCGCCGTCCGCCTGCTGGCAGTTCTCGACGATCGCCACCCACGTCCGCCCGATGGCAAGGCCGGAGCCGTTCAGGGTGTGGACGAATTCCGTCCTCCCCTTGCCCTCGGGCTTGTAGCGGATGTTGGCGCGCCGCGCCTGGTAGGCTTCAAAATTCGAACACGAAGAAATTTCACGGAATAGTTGTTGCCCCGGCAGCCAGACTTCGATGTCATAGGTCTTCGCCGAGGAAAATCCCATGTCGCCTGTGCACAGCGCCATCACCCGATAGTGCAGCCCGAGCCTCTGCAGCACGGTTTCGGCGTCGTGCGTCAGCTTCTCCAGTTCGTCGTACGACTGTTCCGGGCGAGCGAACTTCACCAGCTCGACCTTCTGGAACTGGTGCTGGCGGATGATGCCACGCACGTCCTTGCCGTAGGAGCCGGCCTCGCTGCGGAAGCACGGCGTGTAGGCAGTGAGCGAGATCGGCAGGCTCGCTGCGTCGAGCACTTCGTCCCGATAGAGATTGGTCACCGGCACTTCGGCGGTGGGAATCAGGTAGAGGTTCTTGTCGCCGTGCGGCACCTTGAACAGGTCGGCTTCGAACTTGGGCAACTGCCCGGTGCCGTACATCGACTCGGCGTTCACCATATAGGGCGGCAACACTTCGGTGTAGCCGTGCTCACGCGTGTGCAGGTCGAGCATGAAGTTGGCCAGCGCGCGCTCCAGCTTCGCGCCCAGGTCCCAGTAGACGGCGAAGCGAGCTCCCGTCAGTTTGGCGGCGCGTTCCAGATCGAGGATGCCCAAGGCCCCTCCCAGCTCCCAGTGCGGTTTGGGCGTGAAGTCGAACTTCGGAGGCTCGCCCCAGCGCCGGACTTCTTTGTTGTCCTCCTCCGTGCGGCCCACGGGCACGCTCGCGTGCGGCACGTTGGGGATCCCGACAAGCAGCCCACGCAGTTCGGAGTCGAGCTGTTCCGCAACTTTTTCCTGCTCCTGGATCTGCTCGCGCAGGGTCTTGGTTTCCTCGATTAGCGCCGTGGCATCCTGCTTGTTCTTCTTGAGCTGCGCGATCTGCTCCGAGGCGCGGTTGCGCTTCGCCTTCAGGTTCTCGGCCTCGGTGATGGCTTTGCGCCGGCGCGCGTCCAGCTCGCCGAAGCGGCTGATGATGTCGCCGGGAGCGAGTCCCCGCTGCCGCATCTCCTGTTCGATCAAAGGCAGGTTGTCACGGACGAATGAGAGATCGAGCATAGAAACAGCTAATCTACCGGAAAGGAGGACGGAAGGAAAATTGGGCCCTCAACCCGCATGGTCCCTCCACTCGAGCTAAGGCTCTCGGTCGGGACGACAATTGATTTGTGGGGATGACAAGGATTAGTGGCGGCACGGCGGCTGTCGTACACTAACCTCGTTCCCATGAACGAGGCCCTCCCGTGAGCCCGCCGCCTAATGTGCCCGATCTGCGGGTGAGCATCGCTGGCATTGAGCTGAAGAACCCGGTCATCGCCGCCAGCGGTACGCTGGGATATGGCGTGGAGTTTGAGGACATCGTCAGCTTCGACAAGCTGGGCGCGATCGTGGTCAAAGGGCTGTCGCGCGAGCCCATGCCCGGCAACCCGCCGCCGCGCGTCTTCGAGACGGCCGCCGGCATGCTGAACGCCATCGGACTGCAGAACATCGGCGTGCGTGAGTTCGTCTCCGACCGGCTGCCACGGCTGCGCCGGCACAAGGACGTGGTAGTGATCGCCAACGTCTTCGGGACCAGCATCGCGGATTACGTCGAGGTCATCACCGTCCTGAACGATGGCGAAGGCATCGCCGCCTACGAACTCAACGTTTCCTGTCCCAACACCGACGCCGGAGGAATCGCATTCGGCAGCGATCCTGGAGTGCTGCAGGAGCTGGTGTTCGCGGCCACGCGCAAGGCGGAGCGGCCGGTGATCGTGAAGCTCTCGCCCAACGTCACCAGCATCCCACAGATGGCGCTGGCCGCCGAGCACGCCGGCGCCGACGCCGTCTCGCTGGTCAACACTTTCGTTGCCATGGCCATCGACCCCGAGACCCGCAAGCCGCGCATCGCCAACATCACCGCCGGGCTCTCCGGGCCAGCCATCAAGCCCATTGCGCTGCGCATGGTGTACGAGGCGGCACACGCGGCCTCGATCCCGGTCATCGGCATCGGAGGCATCACTACCGCCACCGACGTCGTGGAATACATGCTCGCCGGCGCCACCGCCATCCAGATCGGCACCGCCAGCTTCTGGGACCCGGTAGCGACCGAGAACGTCGTACAAGCACTGACCAACTGGTGCATCGAACATAGAGTGGAGAAGATAGCCGACTTGATCGGAGGCTTGCAGGTCTAGCCCACGATGCACTCTGTCAGCCCGGTCCTGCTCTCCGACGCCCGCATCCTGGCAGCCTACCTGATCTTCTTTGGCAGCTATTTCGTTTTCGCCCTGGGCAAATTCCCGGGGATGAAGATCGACCGGCCCGGCGCGGCCATCATCGGCGCGGTGCTGATGTTCGCGCTGCGCATCGTGGGCCCGAGCGATGCTATCGCCTCCATCGACTTCCCCACTCTGGTGCTGCTGTTCTCGATGATGCTGATCGTCGCCAACCTGCACTTGGCGGGTGTCTTCGACTGGCTGACGGAGTGGATCATCGAGCGCCTGGAACCCCATCACCTGCTACCCACCGTCATCTTCACCAGCGGCCTGCTCTCCGCATTCCTGGTGAACGACATCATCTGCCTGATGATGACGCCCTTTGTGTTGCGCATCACGCGGCGCGTCGGCCTCGCGCCCATGCCCTACCTGCTGGCCGTGGCCACCGCGTCGAACATCGGCAGTGTCGCCACGATCACCGGCAACCCTCAAAACATGCTGATCGGCTCGGTCTCGCCCATCTCGTATCTGGATTTCATCGCGCGCCTCGGGCCCGTCGCCGTGCTCGGGCTGTTTGTGGACTGGGCGCTCATCTACTGGCTGCTCCTGCGCCGCAGTCTGGATCGCGTGGAAGTGCGGGAAGTAATTGCCTCACCAGAGTTTGCACACGGTCCGGTGCGCAAGAAGCCCATCGTGGTGCTGGCGCTCGTGCTGCTGGGCTTCTTCGTGGGGGTGCCGGCGGCGATGATGGCGGCGGTAGGCGCGGCGCTGCTGCTCATCACACGCACCGTTGAGCCGCGCAAGGTCTATGACGAGATCGACTGGGGACTTTTAGTCTTCTTCCTGGGACTGTTCATCATCGTAAGCGGGGCCGAGCGTGCGGGGCTTACCGACACCCTGCTGCGTCCCATGACTGCGTGGAACCTGCACCGCATTCCCAGCTTCGTTCTTGTTACCGCGATTTTTTCCAACATCGTGAGTAATGTCCCGGCGGTCATGCTGCTGAAATCGCTGGTGCCCGGCTTCCCCAACCCCTACACAGGATGGCTGGCGCTGGCAATGGCCTCAACCCTTGCCGGCAACCTAACCATCACCGGCTCGGTGGCTAACATCATCGTAGTCGAAGGCGCGCGGGCCGAGGGTGTGCACCTCAGCTTCCGCGAGTATTTCCGCCTAGGAGCTCCGGTGACCGTCGCCACCCTGTCCCTTGGGTCAGCGTGGCTGTGGGTGCTCCGATAGGCAGAGCGCTGGCCTGGCCTTCCTGCTCCTTTATTTCAGCTTGAGCTCATCTGGCAGACGGTCGCGTATTTCGGGGGGCAGGCGGTCGGAGAGCTGGCGGGCGCGCATCCTGGCGGCATCAAGCACAACCATGGGCACGGGGGTGACGATGGCGACGATCAGCCAAACCAGCGCGGAAAAGGCGAAGCCGGCCAGCGCAACGATCTCCAGCAGTAGTGCATGTTGCGGCGAGTAGCGGCGGATCACGATAAAGGCCAGCAGGAACAGGCCTGCGGATATGGTGGCAAGGATGATGAGGGAGATGTCGATGGTGCGGTGAAGGCGCTGGCGCGAGCGACAGCGGGCGCAGGCGGCGAAGTGGGCTTCGTAGTCGCCGCGCATCTCCGGCGCCAGGCCGGAAATATCGTAACGCCAGCCGGCGAGAATGTCGCCAACCACGGGATCCACGCACTTTTCCTTCATGCTCGTGCTAAAGCCGGATGGCTTCCAGCGCTTGCCACTGCGACGCCAGCATCAAGCGGTTGTGCAGCAGACTGCGGCGGGGAGCCAGCGCCCGTTCCGCGGCTTCGCGCGCAATCTCCGGATGGTTGTTCTCCTCGGAAAGGTGCGCCAGAACCACGAAAGCCGCGTTTCCATCATAATCGCTGGTGAAGAATTCTGCGAGCGCGGCATTCGAGAGGTGTCCGACCCGGCTCATCACCCGCTGCTTTACCGACCAGGGGTACCGTCCCACCCGCAACATTTCCAGATCATGGTTCGACTCCAGCATCAGCACGTCGGAATCGCGGACGTTGTCACGCACGCTGGCCGGCATGTACCCCAAGTCCGTGACCACGGCCAGCTTCGCCCCGTCCACGCGGAAGGCGAAGGCCACGGGGTCGACGGCATCGTGAGGGATGGTGAACGGCGTCACCTGGATGTCGCCGATCTGGAAGCTGTGGCCGGAGCTGAACAGCTCCAGGCGATCGAGATGGGTCTGCTTCTTGCCGCACTGGCTTCCCCACATGTCATTCGTCGCACCCGTCATGTAGACAGGGATTTTCAGCTTGCGCGCCAGCACCGGCAAGCCGGCGACATGGTCGGAATGTTCGTGGGAAATGAGGATCGCGGTGAGCGAGTGCGGGTCCTCGCCCACCTGTGTCATGCGCTTAAAGGTCTCACGGCAGGAGAGACCGGCATCCACCAGGAGACGAGTGCGGGAGCTGGCCACGATGGCACAGTTCCCCTTGCTTCCGCTGGCCAGCACCGTCAGCCGCGCGCACATGCGTGTGAGCATAGCGGCAAGCCGGGATTTGCGGGAGTAACTAGTGAGTACATAGGAATCGAAGCCTGGGGCGATCGCAGAGTAGCTCCACTCAAGACGGTGTCATGCCGAGCGCAGCCAAGCATCCATGTGTTGCCGTGGACAGTCGAAAAACATAGATTCCTCGCTCCGCTCGAAATGACACATGAGTGGAGATATGAAGGTTGTAGTCGAGCCCTTCGGCTGCTTTGCTGACAGTCACGGCGATCCTCTCAGTTCGCGCACCATTTTCTCCAGAAAAGCTCCCAGATAGGCGCCGACGAAGGACGGCAGGAACGCGAGCACGCCGGAAAATTCTCCGGTGCGTCGCCACAGCAAGTGTCCGAGAGGCAGGAATGCGCCAAACAGCAATCCCCACCGCCAGGCGCGCCGCGGCCCGAAATAGCCGACGACCATCGAAACAAAGAGGATGGCGATGAGAGAGGTGGAGGTATCGCCCAGCGTCAGATCGAGGGCAGTTGTGCCAGCCGCCAGAAGGACCGCGACCGCCCACAGAAGCCCTTGTCTCTGGGTCGCGGTGCCTCGGTGTTGATCAGTATTTATAGAACCCTCGTCCCGTCTTTCTTCCCAGCCATCCCGCATCGACCATCTTGATGAGCAACGGGCAGGGACGATATTTCGGATCGCCCAGGCCCTCCTGCAACACGCGCATTACGTCCAGGCAGACGTCCAGCCCAACGAAGTCGGCGAGCGTCAGCGGGCCCATGGGATGGGCCATGCCCAGCTTGAAGACTTCGTCCACGGCCTCGGCCGTGGCCACACCCTCCATGACAGCGTACATGGCTTCGTTCAGGAGCGGCATGAGGACGCGGTTGGAGACGAAGCCGGGCGAGTCATTCACCTCCACCGGGGTCTTGTCCAGCTTCTTGGCCAGATCGAAGACGGTCTGGAAGGTCTCCTGCGAAGTCGCCAGCCCGCGGATCACCTCCACCAGCTTCATCATGGGCACGGGATTGAAGAAGTGCATGCCGATCACCTGCTGCGGACGCTTGGTGACCGCGCCCAGCTTGGTGATCGAGATCGAGGACGTGTTGGACGCCAGGATCACGTCGGGATGGCACAACCGGTCAAGCTCCTGGAACAGCTCGGTCTTGATCTTGAGCTGCTCGGTCGCAGCCTCGACGACGAAATCGCAGGTGGC
>Ga0187768_1000054_pt1 | contig 25270 bp, 20 predicted proteins | sample 0216_QUI02_MP10__3_FD_148678 | JGI IMG/M metagenome (GOLD analysis project Ga0187768, IMG submission 148678) | Tropical peat soil microbial communities from peatlands in Department of Meta, Colombia - 0216_QUI02_MP10_20_MG | ecosystem: Environmental > Terrestrial > Soil > Wetlands > Peat ...
GCAATCCTGCGATAGCTAAGGCGGTAAGCGCCCAGATGGACAAGATCTGGCATGCGCTCGAGATCCCCACTGAGACCAGGATTGGTTTCCTCGAAAGGATGCACTCTGTCCTTCCCGGAGGCTTGAAGGGCCACGCCAAGATAATGACGACAGTCACGGGCGCCGACGCTTGCGAGACGGCCGTCGCCATTGCCAGGAGGGTCACCAACAGGAGGACGATAGTTGCATTCGAAGGCTCCTACCACGGAGTACACCAGGGCGCAGTGAGCCTCACCTCCTCCCGCCACTACCTCGAATTCGCAGGAGTTCCAAGGCAGGGGGTCTTCAGGCTCCCCTACCCCTATTCCTACCGCTTTCCACTCCCCGTTGAGAAGAAGGGAGATGAGGGGAAGGTGGTTCTGAGGTATCTCGAGCATCTGATCGAGGACGAACACTCGGGCCTCGACGACCTTGCTGGCATCATCGTCGAGCCTGTAGAGGGCGAAGGTGGGTACATCCCTCCTCCAAGCGACTTCCTTCCTGGGCTGAGAGAGATTGCAGACAGGGCGCAGGCCCCCCTAATCATAGACGAGGTTCAAACGGGGTTCGGAAGAACGGGGAAGTTCTGGGGGTGCGAGCTAACTGGGACAACCCCCGACATAATGTGCGTGTCGAAGTCGGTCGGCGCCGGAATCCCGCTATCACTCGTTGCCTACAAGGCGGAGTATGACAAGGAACTGAGCGACGGATTCCACCTCGGAACCTACAGAGGAAACGTACTGGCCATGGCCGCGGGTTCGGCCTCCATCGACTACATGGCTGCCAACAAGATACCAGAGCGGGCCGCTAGGCTCGGCCTCAAAGCCAAAGTAGAGTTCGAGAAAACTGCTTCCAAGTCAAGCAACATCGGAGACGTCCGAGGGGTTGGATTCATGATAGGAAACGAAATCGTCGAATCTAAGCAGGCTAGAGTGCCTTCCAAGAAGCTGGCTGTGGAGTTCCGGAGGCGCCTTTTCGAGAGCGGTCTCCTCATGCACACCTGCGGGCATTACGGGAACGTGCTCAGGTTCATGGCCCCCCTGACGATCGAAGAGCCGCTCCTGGAGAAAGGACTGGAGGTCTTCGAACAGACTGTCCTGAATTAGACTAGAGAGTCTCTGGCAGTCCCTAACAGGTGGCATGGAACCGACTCGCGCTAGCGAAAGCACATTCCTCGATTACCGTATTAACACCCTCATGGGGCCGCAAACTCAATGACAGTCGGTCTCGTGATAAACGGAAAGAAAGTCGAGAAGGCGGAGACGGTCCCCCTCGTCAGCCCGGGTTCAGGGAAGGTAGTGGACAAGATTAGCAAGGGGACAAAGGACGACGTGAAGGGTGCCGTCGAAGCCGCCAGACTGGCCTTCGAGGACTGGTCATTGGCTCCGTTGAACAAGCGTAGTACGATCCTGCTCAAAGCCGCCGCGTTGCTGAAGGAGCGAGGCGAAGACTTCGCCGTGACCCTCGCGACAGAAGCGGGGAAGCCCATCAAGGACAGCAGGGTCGAGGTCATCCGCGCCGCAGGCGTCTTCACCTCTGCGGCCCAGGAGGCAACGAGGATGCTTGAAGGAAAGGTCCACCGCGTTGATGCGTACGAGTACCCTGCAGGGAACCAGGACCGAATGGTATTCACTACACGTGAACCCGTAGGTGTGGTAGCGGCGATTCTGCCGTTCAACTTCCCAGTGAACTCCTTCGCTCACAAGGTCGCCCCGGCCCTGGCGGTAGGAAACACATTGGTCGTCAAGCCAAGCATCCAGACGCCCCTGTCCGCGGCGAAGTTGACCGCGCTGCTGTCGGACGCCGGTCTGCCGCCAGGGTGCGTCAACCTTGTGACGGGAAGGAGTGCAGATATCGGCGACTCCCTCGTTGAGCATCCAGACGTTGACTTGGTCACCTTCACTGGTTCGACCGAGGTCGGCCTTCATGTCGCTTCCGAAGCAGCCATGCACGCAAAGCGATCGATAATGGAACTCGGCGGATCTGACCCCGTGCTCGTGTTCGACGACGCAGACCTGGAAAAGGCGACGAAGACAGCTGTCAAGGGAAGGTTCGACTACGCGGGTCAGAACTGCAACTCAAGCAAGCGGTTCTTCATCCAGAGCGGAGTTTCTGACAAGTTCATCCGGGGCTTCGTCGACCTCACTTCCAAGCTCAAGGTGGACGACCCCCTGCTCGAAGCGACTGACGTGGGGCCGGTGATAAACCAGTCTGCTGTCGATGAAATGGCGAAGTTCGTCGACGATGCCGTCGCAAAAGGGGGAAAGATTCTCATCGGAGGGAAGAGACTCGAGCGACCGGGGAGCTATTTCGAGCCGACAGTCGTCAGCGACGTTACTACCGACGTCGCAGTCATGAAGGAGGAGGTCTTCGGACCTATTGCTCCAATCTCGACCTTCGAGACCCCGGAAGAGGCGCTGAAGATGGCCAACGCATCGGAGTACGGCCTGCAGGCCGCCATCCACACGAAGGACTACAAAATGGCCCTGAATCTCGCCAAGAGGATACACGCGGGCTCCGTGATCGTCAACGACTCGACCAGGCTCAGGTGGGACGCGCTCCCCTTCGGCGGTCGAAGAATGACCGGCTTCGGAAGGGAGGGGGTCAGAGACACCATGCTCGAAATGACGGAGCAGAAACTCGTCAGCCTGAACCTCGGAACCTGAAGTCAGGCTAGCCAGGACAGCAGATTCCGCGACCGGAGGATTCCCGTCACGCTAGGTGCTTTTCAGACCTCACCGGCTCGCCGAGGCCAGGGTCATTGAATTGATGAGTTCTGATGTTGCCTTCTCGGCATCGTCCTCGGGGATGATAAGTGGAGGCTGAAGCCTAACCACATTCTTGAATATGCCCCCGACTCCGACTATGTACCCCCTCCTCAGCATTTCCTTCTTGACTTCCTGGGCCATCTCCGGAGCTGGCTTCTTAGTGCTGCGATCTTTGACCAATTCAACCCCAATCATGAGACCCTTGCCCCTCACATCTCCTACGCTGGGGATTTTTTCCTGAGCTTCTCCCAACCTCTTCAGCATCTCACCACCTATCTTGGATGCCCTATCGGCTAGATTCTCCCTCTGCAGAACGGATATGGCGGCCAGGGCTGCTGCACAGCACACCGGATTCGCGAAGAACGTGTTGAAATGGTCGCCTGGTTGGATTGCCTTAGAGACGTCCTCAGAGACCATGATGGCTCCCAACGGCAGGCCTCCGCCGAGAGCCTTCGCCAATGCCATCACGTCGGGGTCCACCGACCAGTGCTGGCACGCGAAGACTCTTCCGGTCCTTCCAAATCCCGTCTGGACCTCGTCGACCACTAGAGGGACGCCCTCTTCTTTGCAGATTGTCGCGACTCGGGGCAGAAAAGTGTCAGGCGGCACTATTATTCCGCCCTCCCCAAGTATCGGTTCAACAACGACCGCAGCGACGTCGCCTGCCGCATAGTTCTCTATCACATCTCTGATTTCGTCTGCGCAGCGCCTGCCAAACTCCTTCTCCGAGACACCCTCGCCATACCTGTAGTAGTATGGCGACAGCGTGTGGACGATACCCGGATAGTTCGCGTAGTTTCCCAGGTTGGCCTTGAACTTCTTCTGACCTGTAAGTGTGAGCGTCAAGGAAAGTCTCCCATGGAACGAGCCCTTCAGGGCGACAACGGTGGCCCCGCTCTTCCCTCGCGAACTAGCGTACAGCTTGCTAATTTTTACCGAGCCGTCGATCGCCTCGGTACCACTGTTGCAGAAGAACGTCTTGGACAGCTCTCCCGGCGCGAGAGACGAGAGCCTCTCGGCGAGAGTCGCTTCCAGTTCATGGTAATAGTAAGCCGACACGTGCATGAACTTCTTCGATTGATTCGCTATCGCCTCGACAACCTCAGGGTGGCAGTGGCCGAGATTGTTGGTGCTTATCCCCGAGAAGAGGTCGGTGTATACCCTGCCGCTGGTATCCTCAATCTTAACTCCTTGGGCGCGCGCGACGACTATCTTCTCGCGAGGTGGAAGGCAGTCGAGGACATAGCGGTGGTCGAGGGCATAGAAGGCTTCACTCATGGCGGCAACTGAGCCTGGTGAAGGCTTATACCGTTTTGCTCGCAACTCCGGCTTCAGATATCTGAACGCTTTCCCTGGCCTGATGCCCGCTTGCTGCTAGGACGAGCTTCGGCTTGCACCCGGAACCTTACCTATGAGTATTAACGCTCTTATTACGCCATCTTAGGCCGAGGTGGATTACCTCCCATATGCCAACCAGGATGGCATCCGCCCAAAGCCCAGACAGACTGCAACTGCTCATAGGTGGGAAATGGCGCGAGTCCGAGTCTCAGGACTTGCACCCAGCTTTCAACCCCGCCGAGGGACGAATCATGGCCACCGTCCCCTTCTCGACCAAGGACGAGGTCTCTCACGCTGTCAGCGCCGCTGACGGTGCGTTTGCCTCGTGGAGCTCGATGCCGATAACCGACAGAATACAATTCCTGTTCAGGATGAAGGAAGTGCTCGAGAACCACGCCCAGGAGCTTGCGACTCTGAACACAGAAAATCACGGCAAGACGCTTGAAGAGAGCCGAGGGGATGTCAGACGGACGATCGAGAATGTCGAGTCCGCGATTTCGATCGCGTACACGCTTGCCAAGGGGACAAGCCTAGACGATATTTCGCCGGGAATAGACGAGCTCATGGTTAGGGAGCCTCTGGGCGTCTTCGCCATTGTCTGTCCGTTCAACTTCCCGATCATGATTCCATTCTGGTTCTTGCCCTACGCCCTGGTGCTCGGGGATACCGTGGTCGTGAAGCCAAGCGAAATCACCCCGGTACCAATGCAGAAGGTCGCTGAGCTGCTCCATGAGGAGGTTAAGTTGCCCCCCGGCGTCCTCAACCTTGTGCACGGGGGTTCCGAGGTTGTTGAAACCCTGATTGGCCTCCCAGCGACGAAGGGCGTGACATTCGTTGGTTCAACGGCCGTGGCGCGTCGCGTCTACAGACTCGCAGGAGAGAACGGGAAGCGAGCGATCGTCAACGGCGGTGCCAAGAACAACATCGTGATAATGCCCGATGCAGATTTGAGCCGCTCGATTCCTTCAATCGTCTCCTCGTTCTTTGGCAACACGGGTCAGAGGTGTCTCGCTGGCGCAAATCTCGTCTCCGTTCGGGGCGACAAAGAATTGCTCAACAAGTTCTCCAAGGCATCGTCTTCCCTTAGAATAGGAAATGGCATGTCGCCTACCACGGACATGGGACCCATGGTGACAAAGGCTGCAGAAGAACGCGTGCGGTCATACGTCCAGAAAGGGATAGACGAAGGTGGGAAACTCGTAGTCGATGGGCGACACGCCTCTGTCAACGAGTACCCTGAAGGGTTCTACCTGGGGACCACGATATTCGACGACGTTTCTCCCTCGATGAGCATAGCGAGAGATGAGGTATTCGGTCCGTTGGCGAGCGTTCTGCACGTGGAGACCCTTGAGGACGCCTTGGAATTGGTCAACCACGGCACGAATTATGGAAACATGGCCAGCATATTCACGTCTTCCGGCAGAGCTGCGCGCGAGTTCAGGCGACTGGCAAACGCGGGCAACATAGGAATCAATATCGGCGTCGCGGCACCCTCTGCTTTCTATCCGTTTGGAGGGATGAGAGATTCCTTCTTCGGCGTTTTGCACCCACAGGTGGACACGGTGGACTTCTTCACGGACAAGAAAATCACACTTTCGCGTTGGTAGAGAAATCTCCGATAACGCTGGAAATCTTTAAAAGCGGAACCCAAGACGGATTTTTCAACATATTGGCATTCCAAGGCGGTAGGAAGTACCGCTTGAAGCAGTTGGAGCCAGAGAGTCAAACTCCGCTTCCAAATTCAGAGCCCGATAGAACGTTTGCTGCTCCCTTCGGCCTGATTCCACTCGCAGTACCATACGAAGACTCCCCTCCTGAGGCGAGAATACTGAACGCAGTTGCGGTTGGGCTCGTAAGAGAGGGGAGGAACGATGTCGCTTCCGAGCTGGGAATATCGAAGGCCGACTTCGGTAGGGCGCTGCGATCACTGAAGAACGAGGGCGCAATCTACGTCGGCGCCAGCGGAAAGTACCGACTCAGCTTCCACACTTCCAACTTCCCCAACATCGTCGCAAAGTAGAACGGCTACGCATTCTCCGGTGAATATCGGTCACTCCTGCTGCATTGCTCACTGCCTGGGCAGAGGAACCGCAGTCCATCACAGGATTTCATGAAGTGAAGGACAATTTTGGCCGTGTTCGCTCAATGGTTTCGTCGTACATTCCCTAATCGTCTCCTCAAGAAAGGGTTAATATGACTACGAGAGGGAAAAAATCCGAAGGTTCCGGTCTTGGCCATCGATAATCATGGCGAAAGGGACACTCGCCAGACTCTGGCCCCCGCAGTAGGTGCCCCGCCAGCTAACGTTGTACGTTCTCGCGGGGAGGGTGAGGATAACACAGTGCTTGAGATAAAAGATCTGACTATCGATTTCGCATCTGTTGACGGCAGAGTGAGAATCCTGAACGGAGTCTCTCTGACGGCGAAAAGGGGCGAGGTTGTCGGCATCGTAGGCGAGAGTGGCTCCGGCAAGACTACATTGGGCATGGCAATCCTCGGACTCCTGGATTCACCACCTGCTAACATAGTCTCAGGAAGTATAACCTTCGAGGGCAGGGATCTACTAAAACTGAAGTCGGCAGAAATGGAGAAAATCCACGGCACCGGAATAAACATGGTCTTCCAGGAACCACTCGATTCCCTCAATCCGGTGTATACGGTCGAGACTCAGATTGCAGAGTCCCTGAAGGTTCAGCGGAAAAGGCAGAATCCACCAATAGCCCGGGAGACAGAGGGAGAAACGAAGAAACTGATTACAGATCTACTCAGGAATCTTTGCATCGATAAGCCGGAAGAGGTCCTAGAACGGTACCCCCACGAACTTTCAGGCGGAATGAGGCAGAGGGTGGCCATTTCGATTTCAACAATTGAAAAACCGAGACTGATGATTTCTGATGAGCCTACCACTGGTCTCGACGCCTACGTCCAAAACAGGATTCTTGGAATGTTCAGCGCTCAGAGAAAGGCGGGTGAGACACTCTTGTACGTAACGCACGACCTGACCATCGCCTCTCAGATTTGCGACAGGATATACATCATGTACGCAGGGCGAGTGATGGAAGCTGGGGAAACGCGCAGTGTCCTTCAGGAACCCCTGCACCCCTACACAAGCACTCTGGTTGCATCCGTGCCTCAGGGATTCGAGGACGCACCGCCTTTGTCGGTTCAGCTGGGAGAGCCCCCTGATCTCAGGAATCTTCCGAGCGGGTGCAAATTCAACCCTAGGTGTCCGTACGCAAAGGATGTCTGTAAGGAAACGGAGCCGAAACTAGAGGAGATTCTCGGGAGGAGGCATGCTGCCTGTTGGAGGGTAGACAAGGAACTTGGGAAATTTAGTTGAGATAGAACATCTCACTGTGGCCTTCAGGTCCAAAAGAAGAGAAGGCCTCTTTCACAGCGGTCCTTCGTTGAAGGCCTTGGACGACGTCTCACTCACTATAGGAGAGAACGAGACCTTCGGCCTGACGGGCGAGACAGGCTCGGGAAAATCTACCTTGGCCAAAGTCTTGGTTGCTCTGTACAAGCCGACATCCGGGACCGTCAGATTTCTGGGGCGAGAGATAGATTACAAGAACAGGAAAGACATCGCCTTCTTGAGGCAGAACGTGGGAATTGTCTTCCAAGATCCTGTCAGATCTCTAAATCCATCACTTACGGTGAAGGAAGTAATAACAGAGGCACTCATCGCAGCGAAGTCAATTCCCAAGAAGGACTACGACGAAAGAATCAGCTTCATAACCAAACTCGTCGGGGTCACAAAGGATCTGCTTCCCCGCCGTCCGAGGGAGTTGAGCGGGGGTCAGAGGCAGAGGATTAGTCTGGCTAGAGCTCTCGTGGTGCCAAAGAGACTCCTCGTGTTGGACGAGCCGACGAGCGCGCTCGATGTTTCAATCCAGGCCCAAGTCCTGAACACTCTCAAGAAGCTGAAATCAGAGCTCAACATGTCATATCTTTTCATCACCCACGACATCAATGTAATCAAGTACGTTAGTCATAGGCTAGGTGTCTTGTTCTACGGAAGGTTAGTTGAGGTGGGAGACACTCGGACGGTCGACACCGAGCCGAAGCACCCCTACACCCAAAGCCTGATTTCACACGTCCTCACCCTCAAGAAAGTCGGGCTGCAGGAGACCGTCATCTCAGAGCACAGACCCGCGCCTACCGGCTGTCGGTACCGCATAGTCTGTCCAGCTGCCTTCGAAAGGTGTGCGGCGGTGCCCTCTTGGGTGAATCTCGGGGACGGCCATCTGGTCTCCTGTTTTCTTTACGACCACCAGTCAAGAATGGAGAACCAGGCCCTCCTTCCAACAGCTGCAGGTCAGGTTGGGAGTCTGCGGGCTCCCCCACACGAATCCTCGTAAGAGAGCATCCTCCTCCTCCCCGACGGCAGAGCGCACGTTTTCTATTGGGTATTCTTCGCTATCTCTTTCGGAGGCTTCGTCCTGATCAGAATGTGGGGCCTGAGTTTGACGTCGAGCGACTCCCGAATTCCTTCCCCGAGGAAGCTGAATCCTGCCACGATCACCGCCACTACCACAGCAGGAATTATGATCTGGTACGGGTACAAGAAGAGATTGTATGTAACGTTGGACACCATCATCCCAAGCTCTGGCGCAGTGGGAGGTATTCCCACGTTCAGAAAGCCAAGAGTCGATAGGGTCAGGAGTGCAGACCCAACGTCGAATGTGGCATACACGAGAATGGTGGGCAGGACGTTGGGAATTGCATCCTTTCTGACTATGTAGAAGAACGACGAGTTCAGCGCCTTCGAAATTGACACAAAATCCTCGGCGGCGATTGCAAGGACGCCCCCCCTCACCAGTCTGACATACGGTGGCCACCAAACGATGATCATAGAGAAAGTGACATTCAGAAGGCTAGGACCCAAGGTCGCAGCGATGGCCATGGCCATGATCATCGTGGGGAATGCCATGAACAGGTCAGTCAGCCTCATCAGGACCTCATCCAGCCACCCTCTGAAGAAGGCGGCCAGGGTGCCCAGGACGATTCCGATGGCTGCCGAGAGACCCACGGTTATGATCGGGATTCCCACGTCGATTGGTAAGGCCGTTATTACCCTGGAGAGCATGTCTCTCCCCAGAAGGTCCGTTCCAAATGGATGCGCAACAGACGGAGGAAGGTTCGCCTGAGCAAAGCTGGGATTGTACGCACTGTAAGGAAGGATTGCCCCAGAGCTTGCGATCTGCACCACAGTTACGACCAAGAAAATCGAAACTGTCACAAGCCCGAACATGGAGAGAGAGTTGGAAGTGATGAGCTTCCTCATGCTCGCCGCTCCTGTGCTCAACCCTCTGACCCTCCTCCTTCTCCCAGGGCGATTCGAGGATCAAGCAACGAATAGAAGACGTCGGCGATGAAATTCGCTACAATTACGCCCAGCGTGAAGAGCAGAACGCAAGGAACTAGGACGGGGTAGTTTATGGAGACTATAGCCTGGTACGTAAAGTAGCCTATTCCAGGCCATGCAAAGATTTCCTCTATTACGATGGTCCCAGAGAGCAGGAACCCAAAAGTCACGGCTATGATGGTGTTCGTATCTATGAGCGCGTTCCTCAGTATGTGATTCCTCCTCACCTCTCCTTCCGCCATTCCCTTGGCGCGCGCGGCCTTCACATGCGTGGACCACCTCGCGTTCAATATCGACGACCGCATTATCCTCGCCACTAACCCGAAGTCGAGCAGTGCAAGAACAGCGGCGGGCAGAAGACATGTTGAAGCCCGGACAGGAACGCGGGGCCGTTCAGCTGGATCAGTGCGTCCAAGATGTAGATCCCAGTGATATGAGCGGGTTGGTTTGCCAGGGTCAGCGAGTACATGCCGCCTGACGGGAAAAGCGGAATGTAACTCGAGAAGACCAATATCGCAAGAAAACCTCCGAGGTAATAGGGAGAGGACCAGGTGGCAAGATAGAAGATTCGTATGGCGTGATCTATCTTGGTCCCAAAGTGCATCCCAGCGAAATAGCCCGAGGCTACCCCGAGGACTGCTATCATGACCATGGAGACAAGGACAAGTTCGAGTGTGTTCGGGAAATAGAACGCCATCTCCGAAAGAATGGATTTCCCCGTCTGGGGGTCGGTGCCTAAATTGCCCGTCGCATACGACTGGATGAAGTAGTAGAGCTGAACGTACCAAGGCTGGTTCAAGTGATACCTAGCCACGACGGCGGCTATGGTTGATTTGCTGGCTCTCGCCCCTGCCCACAGGTGTGCGGGATCGGGATTGAGGATGTACGAGATAAAGAAGACCAACAGCATGGCGCCGATCAGGACCCCAATCGCGCCGAGGACCCTCCTCCCGAGGTAGGGGAGGAAGTCCCTTAGAGCGATCATTACTGCTCTCCGTTAGCTTGTGTAGCTTACTGTGTTGTAATACAGGAAATAGCCCATCCCGGAACCGGCCGGGCTTGGAATTATGCCCGTGACACCGTTTGCAGTCACTGACATGAATTCGGGAACATAGAGCCAGATGTCTGTATAATTCTGGTACATCCTTTGGGTTATATCACGAAACGCTGCTATTATTGCAGAGCTGTTCAAAGCGGCGTCAGCCTGATAAGTATCATTGATGACCTGAGAGTCCAAATAGGCGCTCGTCCCGATTTGGTTGGCAGTCGTGAAGTATGAAACATAGTCTATGCTCGCAGTGTAGTCCTCGCTGTAATAACCAAATCCCATAGCGAAAGTCGAGTTCGTGCTGCTTGAGGAATCAATTGTGGTCGCGTACTGCCTGAAGGGTAAAGCGTTCAATGTAATCGGTATCCCGATTGCTCCCAGATTGCTTAGTATGATCTCAGCAACTCCCTGGTCTGTGGGATTGTCTGAATCGTAGAGGAACGGGACCGTCGGGAATTGTCTCCCGCCCGGATTAAGTGTCGTGCCGTTGGGTAGGTGTGACACGAACCCCGCCTGGGCTAGGGAGACTGCCGCCTGGACCGGGTTGTACTGATACGGGCTCAGCCCCCCCGTCGACTCGTTGTAATATGGGAAGCCAGGTGGAACGGGTCCGATCACTCCTGGGCATGGCCACTTGAACACTATACGAATGATGTCTTGATAGTCTATCGCATTGGCTATTGCCTTTCTGACATCGAGGTTCTTGAAGAGCGGGAAGGCTTGGGTGTCCATGTACAGGTAGTGGACGTCTTCTGAGGATCCGAATACGATAGGAAGAACACTCGTCTCAACTCCGGAGACGGGCGACGTTACGTTGTAGTAGGTTACCGGAACACCAATCATCTGAACCGTCCCCGATTTGAGATCGGCTATACTCGTGGCCGCATCTTTGTAGTAGAAGACAATGTTGTTGAGAATTGCCGGGGCAATGGCATTATTGAGTTCGGACTTCGGGAGGTTGTTCGCCCAATAATTCGGGTTCTTTACTAGACTCACGCTTTGTCCCAGCACCCAAGATTGTAGTTCGTAGAACCCTGTGCCAAGCGTATTGGTAGTCATGTAGTCGTTCTCAGTTCCATTAACCACCCCTCCATGACTCAACACGAACGCCGGGTCGACGGCATACGCCATTGGAGTCACGAGCGTTGCAAGAAATGCCGAGTAGGGCTCGTCTCCGTTGGTCCCATATCCCAAGTTGAACTGGATTGCGGACGCGTTCAATGCGACGACCGACTGCTCGGGATTGCTCATGACGGTGAGATTGCTGGGCGACGGATGGGCGTAGTTGATTGAATTCAGCATCGAATATGTCACGTTAAACGTCATTCCGTTTCCAGCGACGAGATTCTGAGCTAAGATCCAGGATGGTGCCTGATTCATTACCAATGTCCTATAGACGGAGTACCACTCGACATATGCGTTGAACGGGTCGCCATTGCTGAAGGTAACGTTGGGTCGCAGTAAGAACGTGTAATTCATGCCGTCGGGCGACATTGTCCACGTGTTGGCAAGTACCCCCACGTAGTTTGTGTCGCTGCTGCCGTTGTAAGTGAGAAGGCCCTGATAGATTTGTTCCACAATTTCCCAGCCGGGCGTCTCGTACGTCACCGCGGGATCCAGGTAATCAGGCTCGGTGAGCTCGTCCACTTTGATTGAACTTGAGGTCGTGGTGCTCTTGCCAGTGCCTGATACGACGCCGAAGTAAATACCAGCCGACGCAACCAGAATAATTACTATTAACACGACTCCGAGAATCGTCCTTGAAACTGCTCTCTTTTCAAGAGGTTTCAATACGACCAGGAGCCGAAATTTAGCCTACTACGGTATTTACGCATTTGGCCAAATCCAGTACCGGCACAGGAACCAACCCGGTTGAGCATTATTGGGAACCTCGGCCTCACTAATTAGGTCCGATATGTGGCTCGAAAGTTTGCCGACATCATGGAATGTTCCGCGTTCATTTACCGCTCTGGAAGTTCGTTGTCTCGGTCCTAGACACACGTGTGTCGACTCCATTGAGGGCGAGCTCCCTAAGTATCGGAAGAGGATCCAGCGACTCTGGGGGAATGACCCCTTTCTCTCTTATCCTCCCTTCTGCTAACATTCTCACGAATATCGCGGGCACGACACCAGTAAGGAACGATGTCCCGTTCTCATGCAGCGTCCTGTAGGACCCCTCATGTGAAGCCATGGTGCTCAGCTTGAAGGCCACGCCCATGTTCCCACGCCTCCCTTTCACTTCTACCACAATGCCAGTGTTACCCTTCACCGTTCTTGAAACAGACACTGGCGTTGGAATCACCGAATTGAGCAGTTCGAGGGGGGTTACCTTCGAGCCTCTGATTTCGACAGGTTTGGTTTCAAGCAACCCCAGCTTCTGCATTGTACGCAGAACGGCTACGAATTCATCAGCCAGGGCGAGCTTGAAATCCACGTAATTGACGCCTTTCCCTATGTACTCGGGGAGGGTCATTACCTCCTCGTGATCGACGAGATATACAGGCTGCGCCCCAATCGGCTCTGGAAACTCGTACACCTCCTTCCCGCTCAAGGAAGGAGAAGACACTCTCTTTCCATCCACGAAGGTGCGCGGGGAATCGAGAATCTCGGAGAAGAAGACCTCTGGAGAGAAGAGTAGCATGAATTCGTATTTGGAGCTCGACGATTTCTCTCCGTCTCTGACCCTGATTTGCTCTACGGTCGTTAGTCGATCCGCCGCATACCTTGCGAAGATGTTCGAAAGTCCTGGGTCCTCTCCCAGGCCTGGGACTGCGAGCAGTCCCGCCTCACTCCAGGCTTTGTCTTGGGCAAGTTGTTCGTCTAGCCCATTGCCTGCCAGGTCGACATAGTTCACGCCGTTGGCGAGCGACAGGTCCATCATCTGATGGTTGAATCTGGGATGCCCCGCGTTGATTACCGCATCCTTGCCCTCGATTACTGCTCCCAGCTCTTCCTTGTTGTTTGCGTCTATTTTCACGACTTCGGTCTTGCTCGGTGACAACTTCGCTATCTGAAGGGCGTGTGCGATATTCTTGTCAGCCATGGTCACGGACTCGATTGCCTTGCCCCGGAGAAGGACCTGCGCGATTACGGAGCCGACAGCACCCAACCCAACGACTAGTACCTTCACACCAGATCGAGGTGGGCCCCGCCCTGAGATTAATACACGAGCCCTCTAAGGGCTTAGGGTCAAGAGTTATACTAGTTCCGTAGGGGCGCCCGGCCCATGGATGTTCTAGTTGTCGGTGTTGGATCGGTCGGCTCGGTAATAGCTCAGTACCTTCAGCAAGACAGTTCTCTTGATTCTCTCACTTTAGCAGACAAGGACGTTTCTCGAGCGCGCGACATTGCCGGGAGGCGCGGAAAGACGAGGGTGGAGGCTGTCAAGATTGATGCCAGCAATGCTGGAGAGCTTGAAAGGTTATTGAGGGGAAAGGGCATCGTGGTGAACTCTGGCCATCCCAACTTCAATGAGCCTCTGATGAGAGCCTGCAAAGAACTTGGCATCGCCTATGTCGACCTGGCTAGCAGTAAGATGAAGGACCAGCTCGCACACGATAAGGAGTTCCGAGAGGCGAACACTCTTGGTGTCGTTGGAATGGGCGAGGACCCGGGCCTTTCGAATATCTATGCAAGGTACGCGGCAGACAGGTTGACGACGGTCAAGGAAATCAAGGTGCGAGATGGGGAGTTCTCAGTCAGCAAGCTGCGCGGTTTCGTGCCTCTCTTCTCTCCAGAGGTCTTCTTCGAAGAGGTCCTTACGGATGCCATCATTTTCACTGATGGACAGGTCAAGCACCTTTCGCCCATGAGCGAGAGAGAAGTGTATGACTTTCCCCCACCAATGGGAAGGCAGACAGTCTATGCCTTGGAGCATGAGGAGGTGCAGACACTGCCATACTACATCAAGAAAGGCGTCCAATATGTCGACTTCAAACTAGCCCTCTCAGACGAGTTCGTCAGCAACGTGGCCCTTCTGAAGGAACTTGGGTTGCTCAGTATGAAGCCCGTCAACGTCAAAGGAACCCATGTGAGACCCTTCGACGTCTTCATAGCGACCCTCCCCATTCCTGTCTCGGTGGCTTCTGCACTGAGCGGTCACGCTGGCATATCCATTGAAGTGAGCGGGACTTCACGCGGAAAGGAAACCAGGTACACCATGAGCACCCAGATGTCTCACGAGGAGGCATACAAGCGGTTCAAGGCGAACGCCACGTCCTTCCTTACTGGAATAGTGCCGGCTGTCTTTGTCTCAACCTTCGCCAAGGGGAAAATCAAACAGAAGGGAGTCGTCCCGGCAGAGATGTTGGACGCAGACCTGATGCTAGGCGAGCTGTCAAAGGCGGGGGTGAGGACGAGCCTGTCGAAGTCCGAAGAGGAAGCAATCGCAGCCTGAGCCTACAAAGTGCGATATCGTGAGAAGCTGACTACGTAAGCCGCTTAAGTGCTTCCTCGAACGCCTGAACTGTGGTGGAAATGTCTTCCTCCGTGTGGACCGTCGAGACTGCGACTCTTTCGTAGTTGTCGGGGTGCAGGTAAACTCCACCGTCAAGCAGCAGCTGGTGGAGCGTCCGGAACTTGTCCCAGTCAATCAGTAGGCTTTCCCTGTAGTTTGATATCTTAGCGTGCTTCGTGAAACAGAGCGAGAAGATTCCTGGCACGCTTTGTATGCACGCCTTCTGTTTCGTCGTCTGAACAGCACGAGACAGACCTGCTGTGAGCTTCTCTGTGTTCTCCTTCAGTGTCTTCAGGGCACGGAAGTCATCTTCTGCAAGGACTTCGAGGTTCGCTAGGGCGCCGGCAAGTGTCAACGAATTTGCGAAGTATGTTCCTCCATAGGAGACCTTTCCGGGGGCTAGTAGGTCCATGTACTCTTTCTTGCCCGATAGCGCAGCAATTGGGAGGCCCCCGCCCAGCGCCTTACCCCAAGTGGAGAGATCTGGAGTCACGCCGTATACTTGCTGCGCTCCACCGGGAGCCATTCTGAACCCTGTGATCACTTCGTCGAAGATGAGGAGAGCATCGTTCGAGGTGGCAATCTCCCTAACTTCCTTAGGATAGTCGGCTTCCGGGGGTATGACTGTCGAGTTCGCCATCACGGGTTCCATGATTATGGCTGCAATCTCGTTTCTGTGTCGCTTCATTATCCTCTCTAGCGCCTTCGCATTGTTCCAAGGGGATACAACGACAGTGTCCAGAACCATTGACGGTATCCCGGCCGAGTATGGAAGAGATCTCGGATACTCTTCCATGCCTGCCACCACGGGGGGAGCTTCGACACTCACCATTGCATAGTCATGTTGACCGTGGTAGTGGCCTTCGAACTTCAGGATGGTGTCCTTTCCTGTGGCTGCCCTGGCAATTCTGATCGCATTGCTGGTCGCGTCAGCTCCGCCATTGGCGAAGACGACCATGTCCGAAGTGGAAACGAATTGTTTGAACTTCTTCGCGAGTTCGACCTCCATCTCAGTAGGGGCGCCAAACATCATCCCTTCCTGCGCCTGTCGCCTGATCGCTTCTACTATCTTCGGGTGGGCGTGACCGTTAATGAGGGCGCCATATCCTAGCAGATAATCAGTGTACGTGTTGCCGTCGACATCTGTGATCTTTGACCCAGAACCGCTTTGCATGTAAAGCGGGTATGGCTCGTAAGAAGCCCACCGGATGATAGAGCTGCAACCGCCCGGGATGAGCTGGACGGCCTGCTCGTGCAGCGCCGCGGTCTTTGCTGTGCTTCGGACTTTTGGTTCAACTACTGTCGGCGTAACGACTTTCTGTTCAGGGGACTGAGTTGTGGAAGACAAGCGCCCACTCTCCTCTATGCTCCTCCGTTTCCATCCTGGGAGCTCCTCTTGTTCTTCTTACCCAGGCGCTTCCTCGATACGACCTTTAGGCGGATAAGAACGTAGTTCCCTTCCTCAATGCGGAGCAACTTTCGTATCTCTTCAGGAATGGTGAGCCTACCTCCCTTGATGACTTCTGCAATGAACGGCATCTCTTCCTCGGCAACTGTTCCCGCCAATGACAACCCAATTCTCCCCCACCTACGGTGTTATCAAGAATTGTATTAAAACGTTCTTTTCCTCCGTATTTATACGTTGGCTGCTGTTTTACTACCTCCCGCGTATCTTGCAATGGATTCCATACATTTTTCCTACTAATACACCAATTTTCGGAGCCCTAATACGTTTGGGATGGCATCCGACTTCGCCTCTACATCGTATTCCTAGAAACCCTTATCACGAGCAGAGGACTTCCTCAATCGATTGCAATGCTCGCGACTCAGCAACGGATGATGGTTGGGGGAGAGTGGGTCTCTGCGGCCAGCGGCGAGACCTACGACGTTCTCAATCCTGCGACCGCCGAGATCATGGCCAAGGTGCCCAAGGGGGGCAGAGAGGATGCGTCCCGGGCAGTCGACGCTGCGAGGGAAGCATTCGACAAGGGGCCTTGGCCCAAGATGACCCCAGCTGACCGGGCGAAGATTGTTTGGAAAATCGCGGATCTAGTCGAAGCTGACATCGACAGGTTGGCAATGTTGGAAACAATGAACCAGGGTAAGACGATCAAGATGGCCCACGACAACGACTTCCCTACGGGGATTGACAACATCAGGTTCCTGGCCGGGGCGTCAAGAAATCTCGAGGGGAAGGCGGCTTCAGAATACACAGGGCTCGGCACCACCATATTCAGAAGAGAACCTGTGGGCGTTGTTGTATGCATCACGCCGTGGAACTACCCCTGGATGATGGCAGTCTGGAAGGCCATTCCTGCACTCGCTGCAGGAAACACAATAGTGATCAAGCCAGCCAGCGTGACACCTCTGACGACAATCGAGTTCGCGAAGATAATGGAGAAGGCGGGCGTCCCGAAGGGGGCCGTGAGTGTCGTAACAGGCCCTGGCTCGACGGTCGGAGAAGCGCTTGTGACCCACCCAGGGGTGGATGTCGTTGGCCTTACCGGAGACACAGTCACAGGGAGCAGAATAATGGACCTAGCCTCCCACACGGTCAAACGGCTCCAGCTTGAGCTGGGAGGGAAAGCGCCTTTCATCGTCCTTGAGGACGCGGATATCGAAGCTGCCACGGAAGGGGCGGTTGTGGGCGGCTACGTCAATGGAGGCCAGGACTGCACCGCGGCGACTCGGATCTACGTCCACGAGAGCGTATACGACAGATTCATGAATCGCTTCGTTGAGAAAGCAGGCAGGATTCGAGTCGGGGATCCCACAAAGCGTGACGTGGACATGGGCCCCCTCGTTTCTGAGGCACAGCGCCACAAGGTGGAAGAAATGGTCAGGGTTGGCCAGAGTGAAGGAGCGAAACTGGTCATAGGAGGGAAGCGACCATCTCTCCCTGGTCCCATGAGCAGAGGATTCTACTACGAACCAACAATCTTCACCGGGGTCAAACAGAACATGCGAATCTGCCAGGAGGAGATATTCGGGCCCGTAATCTGCGTCTCGACCATAACCTCGTTCGAGGATGCGATAGAGAAGGCGAACGACGTAATCTACGGGCTCGCGGCATCCATCTGGACGAGGGACGTGAGCAAGGCAATGAAGGCCGGAGCACAACTGAGATTCGGGGATGTCTGGGTCAACGACCACCTCCCGCTGGCTTCAGAGATGCCGCACGGCGGATTCAAGCAGAGTGGCCACGGAAAGGATCTGTCAGCCTACTCATTCGATGACTACACTCAGGTCAAGTTCGTGTATATCGACACAACAGATGCCGTCCGGAAGCCCTGGTACTACACCATATACGGAGACTGAGCCAGCCTCACCCTGGACCCCAGAGTCCCGGCAAGGAAGGGCTGACGCAATATCGCCCAGCAGAGCTGGGGGGATCGGCTCTATCCTCCTATGAAGCAGGACAAAAGCCCAGGTCCAAACGTTTAACCCAAGCCCCCTAATCCTCCCTGAGCCATTGCCAAGAACTCAGACGTGGGAACTGGTGGGTCTGCTTCTTGCCTCAGGGGGATCCGCCTTCGGGCTGATCTATTCTGCTCCTGGCCTGGCTAGTCTGACCCTGACCCTGAGGGCATCGGTGACCTTCTCCATCAGCGTCGAATCGGCTTTGGGGCTTGCGGGTCTGACCCTGACCGCCCTGGGTTCGCTGGTGGCGATGCTGATGGGTCAGCTCAAACCTTCCGGGAACAACATAGGTGCGCTTCTCGTCATCTGGACCAATCTTGTGGTTCTGCTTCTCGGTGACATCCTGTTTTACCTAGGGTATCTGGCAGGCACCGACATACTCGTGGGATTGGTCTCCGCTGGTCTAACAACAGCTACCCTTCTGGTTATCGCAGGCAGACCCAGAGCGGGCGCAACGCCTGGCTAGCTTAGAGGGACGGTCCGTACGAGGAGGCATCATGACCGAGCCTGGCCGTAGCCTGTAAACAGATCTCCCATCTACAATCCTTAAACGGAAAAAGGGCTGATGGATTCAGGGAAACATGGACAGGAAGAGCCTGAGCCTCCTGAGCAGCAACTTCAGAGCGTACATCATGCCTCTTCTGAATGAGGGCGACCCCGAGGATTACCATGTAATCTGGGAGTTCCAGAAGCTGTTCCACACCAAGAGGTTGGAGATCATGGCGGCCGAGTCGAGGAACGTGAGAAATCGGAAAGCCTCGTCACTCGATTCCAGCCAGATGCTCGCCGAATCATAAAGAGAACTCGAATCAGAACTTGTAAATATCCTGCCCCTTTCGCGGAGCCAATGGAGCTTCACGGCTCCACTGAGTCCGTCTGCCCGGTGGACGCGGAGAGCGGGGACTGGAGGAAGATAGAGGCGAAACTGTGGATTGACCGTTCCAGAAACGAAGTCTGGATGACTAAGCATTGTGACCGGCACGGTGACTTCCAAGACCTTCTCTCCACCGACATCGATGACTACGTCCGGGCTGAGAGGTTCGCACAGAAGGGACCAGGCATCCAGAACCCGATCTCCTATACCAACGGTGAGTGCCCGACCCGTTGCGGCCTCTGCTTCGAGCACGAATCGAAGACGGTCCTGGCTATAATCGATGTCACCAACAGATGCAACATGAGGTGCCCTGTCTGCTTCGCCAACGCGGGGACTGCCGGTTACGTGTACGAGCCTACCATCGAGCAGATTGACAGGATGCTGGAGGCGGCGACAAGGGTGAACTTCCCCAAGGGAATCCATGCCATCCAACTTTCGGGAGGTGAACCTACCGTGAGGGAAGACCTTCCGGAAATTATCAGGCTTGTCAAGCAACACGGCATCAACCACATCGAAGTGAACACCAACGGGCTGAAGGTGGGGGACCCGAGGACTGGGGTAGACTACCTGAAGACACTCATGGACGCTGGAATCTCCACCCTTTACCTTCAGTTTGATGGGCTCACCCCGGACCCTAGGCTGGTAGCAAGGGTCCCCGGCGCCGACGAAAATGGCAGGGCTATGTCAGAGGCGGGCAGGAAGAAGCTCGCCGAATACTACACGGTTCGCCAGCTGAATGTGCCCAACAGCGCGAGGAGGGCGGGGTTCGAGAGCATCGTCCTCGTTGTCACTCTGCAACGCGGCTTGAACGACGACCAGATGGGTAACATCCTGAGGTACGCCGGGGAGAACTCTGACGTCGTAAGGTGCGTCAATTTCCAACCAGTATCTATGGCCGGGAGAATGGACAGGAACAAGATACGCGAGGTCAGAATAACAAACGCGGACGTGGTAAACGGGGTTGAAAGACAAACGGGGGGACAGATAAGGGCGAGCGACTTCTACCCAATTCCCGTAGAGGTGCCCCTCGCCAACTACATCGAGCTCGTCAGAGGCAAATCGGAACGCTACGACAGGTTCTCAACCCACCCACAGTGCGGAAGGGCGACGCTTGTCTACGTCAACAAGAAGGACGGCGAGGTCACCTTCGATCCGATTACCAGGCACATGAACGCTGATGGGCTCTACTCTTCTCTGGACAAGGCGGGCAGGAGCGGACGGATCGTCGGTACTCTACAGGGGTTGTCAGGGGTCCTCCGGCACACCGACTGGAGGATGAAGCGGGACATGATTGGTCCACTTCTCCTGAGGGGAAACTATGAGGGAACGGGGGAGTTCATGCGAAAGGTTCTGATGATAGGAGACATGCACTTCATGGACGCCTACAACTTCGACTTCCAGAGGGTCCACAAGTGTGCCATCCACTACCTTGTCCCTGACGAGAAGTATGGCGCGAGGGTCATTCCATTCTGCACAATGAACAACTTCCACAGGCCCAACATTGAGAGACTATACTCTGTCCCGCTTATCTCCGCGGGTCGTGTCTAACTCAACCACTCTCACACCGCAGAGAATTTCACTGGTACACCAGCTCCCATATGTGCCGGCGTTCTCAATCTGTGACCGCACCTTAGGGGCACGACCGGCAGCCAAGAACAACCCTCGGTCGAGTCCCCTTTGGGCTTCAGAACCTCCAGAAGGGTACTTAAGGCAGGCAAGGGGGATGGGATTAGGTGACTCTCGGTCTTGGACGCCGCCCTGACTGACCTCCTCTGGATTGCATTCGGGGTAGCCGTCTTGGTCGTGTCAGTCATGATTCTCAAGTGGCAGACCGAACTCCACGAAAGCGGATGGTGGACCGGGGTCGCCGTCAAGGGAAAGAAGCTCGACGTAGGGGTCAACCACGATCTATGTATGGGAGCTTCGAGCTGCGTAGAGCTGGCTCCGGAGGTATTCCATCTAGACTGGAGTAGGAAGAAATCGATATTCGACCCCGCCCCGCTTGCGGCCCTGAATGGCACAAGCGCCGACCCAGAGAAGATCTTCATGGCCGCGCAGTCCTGTCCCTACCGAGCAATATACCTCCGCGACGCCGAGACCGGTGAACACGTCTTTCCTTAGCAGCAAAGCAACTGCACCAACCTGGGACGTCTGGATTGGCAGGATGTCTGTGGTGCGGGGTGGTATTCTAATGATAGTGCGGAGGGCACCCTCGGGATTCGGGACAAACGATTAGTAGTAACTTGACCCTCAATGCTTCGTGGGGGCTTCGCAGTTTCCCCCGTCTGGGATAATTTCGGGTCAATCCGAAGACGTTGATGTAGCCATCATAGGGGCGGGAATCGTGGGCCTCACAATCGCATACCGTCTATCAAACCTCAACAAGCGGGTCTTGGTGATTGACAAAGAAACGGAACCTGGCAAAGGAATCACCTCGGGGCAGGCGACCGTCATCCACGTCATTCAGCTCCCATTCGGCTCGCTGAAGAGCAAGCTCGCGAGGAGGGGGAACGCCATGTACGACGACCTCTGCCAGGAACTAGGGGTCAAGCTCAACCGAGTCCCTTCCCTACTCGTGGTGAGGGGATGGCTCAGGCTTCCAATCCTCTTCTTCGTCTACCTCTATCTCAAGGTCGAGCTTCGGGGGCAGTTCAGGATTGAGTTGATGGGGGGCAGGAGCCTGCGCCTGGTTGAGCCACTCCTGGCGAAGGGAATCTCTGGGGGAATCGTCGTCGAGGGGTACGGAACTGTCGACGTCCAGTCCTTGGTGCTGAAGCTGAAGGAGGGAGCGGAGGAGCGAGGCGTCATCTTCCGGTTCGGCCACGAACTCACCTCCTGCAGGAGGGAGGGAGAGAGCACCCATCTGGAGACAACAGGCGGGGACGTAAAAGCGGCGTTCGTGGTGAACGCCGCGGGCCTCTATGCAGATGACGTGGCCAGAATGCTTGGGAGAGAACTGGGGAAACTCGAGCCTGGACTGGGCGTGATGGCAGTCTACTCAGGCCTTGACCTCAGAGCGGTAGTCGCGCCCCTCCCCCTGAGCGTCGGATCAAGAACCAAGGGAGGTGCGATAATTCCAGCGACGGACGGCACTACCATCATCGGTCCGACTTTGAGGGTTGCCCGCTCCAAAGAGGAGCGCGATTACACAGAAGAAGACCTGGCTCTCCTCAGATCCAGGTTCCGTCCCCTCCTGAAGGACGAGGGGAAGCTCGTCAGGGTCTACACGGGTGTACGGCCATTGTCCCCGACGCGGGACTTCATCATCAATTTCGACAGCACCACTAAGGCGGTAAACCTCGTGGGCATAGAGTCTCCAGGTCTCACAGCGGCCCCGGCGATTGCCGAAATGGTCGTTGGGATGATTACTGGTGCCAAAGCATGAGCGACATGATCTACGCCTGCGTCGACGTTGGTACAACCCGAATCAAACTCAGCATCTTCGACGAGAACCTCCAGAGGAAGCACGCCGAGGCTCTCCATGTGCCCGTGAGCGCGGACGGCCTCCAGGACGCCGAGGAGCTCTTCCGGGCCGTGAAGCACCTAGCAGACCGGGGGAAAGAGTTGGGCGCCAAATCTTTGGGCCTCGCGACCTACAGGGCGTCCACCGTGGCGTGGGACAAGGAAGGAAAGCCCCTCACGCCTATCGTGACTTGGACTGACCGCGGCTCCGCGGCGACTTACAGGCGACTTCCGGCGTACGTGAAGCTTCTTGGGAGAATCCCTCCCTTCGACCTGATCATATCTCCCTACTCCCCCGTCCTGAAGTTTCTCAGGCTAAGGGAGTTGAACCCGTCTATCGGCGAGAGGAACATGCAGTGGACCGTCGAATCCTACCTGACCTATAGACTCACTGGGAGGTTCGTCTCAGACGCCACCAATGCGTGCCTCAGCGGCATCGTAGACCCCAGGTCGATGAAAGAGATCGGAATCATAAAGTCAATCTTCAAACTCAGAACGGAGAGCCCGGAGTTGGTAGAGAACACTCAGACCATCGGCTCCTATGGCGGGATGGAGGTCAACGCCCTCATCGCTGACCAGCAGGCGGCGAGCGTCGCCGAGGGAGCCTATGAAGGGGACATCGCCAAGTTGACGAACGGGACAGGCACATTCGTCGACATACCAACGATTGGCTTCGCAAGGAGAGGGGAGTTGATACCGATCGTGTTCCTCAAACACAAGGGGAAGATTTGGTATGGAGTCGAGGGATACCTTCCCACGACCGGGAAGGCGGTCGACATGACGATGAGGATGGGATTGCTAAAGGACTACTCCGACCTGGAAGTCGACCCGGGTGGCGACGTAATCTTCATCCCGGCGCTGAGCGGCCTGCAGGTGCCCCACGCTGCTGGCGCGAAGGGGGTCATAGCCGGTCTCACGCTGTGGTCCGACAGAGCTTCAGTCGTATCGGGGTTCCTGAAGTCGGTGGCCTTTCACGTCAGATTCGTGTTGGAGCAATCCGAAGAGCACCCTCGGATTCTGAGGGCGGACGGGGGCCTCTCCAGGTCTAATGCCCTATTGAGGACGGTCTCAGCAGCAACGAGTACAAAAGTGGAGAGGGACATGGACGTGGAGGCGACCTCAAGGGGAATCGCCATGCTCCAGCTGGTGGCCACGGGAAAAACCTCCCTGGAGGATCTGTCGAAGGCCCAAAGGGAAAGGGAGACTTTTAGTCAGAACAGAAATGCGTCACTAGAGGAAGGGTACCAGAAATGGAAGAAAACGACAGGATTGTTGAGGAGCTCGAAGGGGTCCTACCTGGCCGAGTGACCAGGGACGTAGGTCTCTACCTGAAGGACTGGTGGCCCCTGACATGGTTCAGCGAAGAGCCTCTCGGGAGTGCGATGGCCGCGGTGAAGCCAACGAATCTTGATCAGGTCGTTGCTGTAGTTAACTTCGCGTCTGCCCACCACGTGCCCCTCTACATCCATGGTGGAGGAAGCTCAGTGACAGGGGCTTCGATACCCTCCAAGGGGATAGTCCTCGACATGCAAGGAATGAACCAGGTGCTCGACCTTGACGTTACGAACAGGACGGTCACGGTCCAGGCGGGAGCCAAACTCAAGCAGGTGGAGGCGAAGCTCGGAGAGAAAGGACTGTCCCTCTTCCAATCCCCTCAATCACTGGAGCTGGTCACTGTGGGTGGCTACATCTCGACACTGGGGACAGGTCAGTATAGCAGCCTCTACGGCGGGATCGAGGACTCGGTGCTAAGGCTAGAGGTCGTCCTCCCGACCGGCGAGGTCGTCTGGACCCGCAAGCGCGGAGTCCCAAGATCTTCGGTGGGGCCCGATCTGAGCAGGCTCTTTCTGGGGGCGGAAGGGACCTTCGGTGTAGTTACAGCAGCTGAGCTCAAGGTTCATAGGCTTCCGAACCACGAGTGGAGGGCAGCCTACACGCTCCCGAATTTCGAATCGGGGGTCGCAGTAGCCAAGCTCCTTATGGAGCTCGACGTGAAGCCCGCGGTCTGCAGGCTCTACAACGAGGTGGAATCTGCCTTCCAGTTCCAGGGGGACAAGCCGATCATGCTCCTGATCTACCACGCAAGGTCATCGAAGATCCTTGAAGATGTCAAGGAGGAGGTGTCTGCACAGATGCAGGGGAGTTCAGCCCCCGCCGACCCCCTCCTCGTCGACAGATGGTTAGAGAGGAGGTTCAACTTTCGAGAAGACATCGAGACCGTCAAGAAGATGGGGTACACCCTGGAGACGATAGAGGTCGCGGCGAAGTGGAGCCGGATGGTGGAGATGTACGCGGACATCATGATCAGTCTGTCAAATGTCAAGGGCGTTGCAGGCGTAGGGGCACACCTCTCGCACATCTACGACCAGGGTGCGTGCCTCTACCTCACCATCCTATTCGAGCCCAACACGGACGTATATTGGAGCATATGGGAAACGATGGCCAAGGTAACGAGCACCCACGACGCAACGATTTCCCATCACCACGGCGTCGGCATCCTGAAGCGTGCATATGCCCG
>Ga0187768_1000064_pt1 | contig 24043 bp, 23 predicted proteins | sample 0216_QUI02_MP10__3_FD_148678 | JGI IMG/M metagenome (GOLD analysis project Ga0187768, IMG submission 148678) | Tropical peat soil microbial communities from peatlands in Department of Meta, Colombia - 0216_QUI02_MP10_20_MG | ecosystem: Environmental > Terrestrial > Soil > Wetlands > Peat ...
CCGTCGGCGTAGACGTCTTCACGCCGAATCGGGTCTGGCGCACGCCGTAATAGACGTTGCCGTTCCCTCCGAACTCGTTGGCAAATGCCGGCAATTTCGTAGGACGCTCCACATCAAACCAGTTCGGATCGATTTGACCGAAATCGTATCCCGAGTCCAGCATGACGAAGCCGTACAGGTCCAGGCTGCTTTTGTGCTCTTCCTCCCGCACCGCCTGAGCCGGCTTCTCCGGCGTGCCTTGGGCACCGCTGGAGTCGGAATGGAGTGCGGCTGTGAGTGCAACTGGTGACCCCTGCGTCTGCTCCAGCGCGCTGATTTGTCCTTTCAGGTCTTGCATAGCTTGCTCCAATATCTGGAGCTTGTCCTTAAGTTGCTGCAGGTCTGGGTTTTGGGTTTGTGACTGGCCGTGGGACGAGGCCAGGGAAGTTAGGGTTACCAGCACCACGCAACAGTGGGTTGATATCGTCTCATAAGTATCTCCCGCGAAGAAAAACTGCCAAGAATTGCTGGGTCCGACTACTGTCACTTCTGCCAGTCGTGAGTCACGCGCCTTGTTTAGCAGGTAGAAGAAGCGGTATGACCGTCGCCCAGGCGAGGCCAGGCACGTAACCGAACAGGCACTTTTCCGCTAGGACTCCACGAGTCTCCTATATGCCATCTTGAGCAACGGCGGTGCGGCTAGCGAAGTCGTGATGACTATGAGAGTGACCACATCAGATGCGTTAGCTAATAGCACCCAAGCACAAGCTGATCTGTGCGACCACCATGCCAACTTCGCCGTTCCGCAGGCCGAGGCCGGGAAAATGATGGCATAGACATGTACTTCTTTAGTTAATCTTCGTCCGTGACCTAATCACCGTTCTCTGTGATTACATTGTGTAAAGGCCCTAGACGATGACACAACCAAATCTCTTCGAGGAAGCGCACGATTTCTCTTTGGTGCTGGGTGGCCCGCTCTTCCAGCTCCTTCGGAGGGCGCATCTCGAGGGGGATCACTTAGAACTCCTGAAGCGCAGAATGCTCGCTATCACGCTGCTCGCGTGGCTGCCGCTGTTGCTCCTCGCCAATCTCGGCTCCTCGGCAGAGAATGTCCGGCGGCTTTCGTTCCTGCGTGACGTGGAAGTGCACGTCCGATTTCTCATCGCACTTCCAGTCCTCATCGCCGCCGAGCTGATTGTTCATTCGCGGTTACGCCCCGTTGTACGCCGTTTCGTTGAGCGGCGCATCGTTTCTCCCCAAGAACTTCCCCGGTTTGACAGGGCGATCGAATCAGCCGTCCGGCTGCGCAATTCCATCCCCGTTGAGTGCGGGCTCTTGCTGTTTGTCTACACGGTGGGTCTGTGGGTGTGGAACAGTCGGATCGGACTTGACACTGCGACGTGGTACGCCCTGCCCGGCGGACGCTGGCACCTGACCCCGGCCGGCTTCTGGTACGTGTTCGTCAGCATCCCCATCCTGCAGTTCATCCTCCTGCGCTGGTATTTGAGGTTTTTCATCTGGTATCGCTTTCTGTGGCAGGTCTCCAGAATCGACCTGCACCTCGTTCCGACCCACCCTGATCGCGGCGCCGGTCTTGCCTTCCTGGGCAAAAGTGCCTACGCCTTCGGTCCCATCCTTTTCGCGCAGGGGGCCATGCTCGCCGGTGTGATTGCCAGTCGGGTCCTTTACAGAGGGGACAGCTTGCTATCCTTCAAGTTACAGGCTGGCGGCTTTGTCGCCTTTTTTGTCCTGGCCATTCTCGGTCCACTCTTGATGTTTACTCCCCAGATGGCTCGCGCAAAGAGAAAGGGATCGGCCGACTACGGCCTGCTCGCTCAGCGCTACGTCGACAGCTTCGAACGGAAATGGGTCCTCGAAGATCACGCCCAGTCTGAGGAACTACTCGGAACTGGCGATATCCAGTCGCTGGCCGATCTCGGCAACAGCTATGGCCTGGTCCGTGATATGCGTCCGGTGCCCTTCGGCCTCGAAGACATCTCCCGTCTGGCCGCAGCCACCGCAGCTCCCCTGTTGCCTCTTGCGCTGACGATTTTCTCACCGGAAGAACTCATCATTCGCATCATTAAGGTGGTGTTCTGATGGTGATTCACGTTACGGTTGCTAAACTTCAGCGGCGAACGTCGACTACATATCGTGTTGACTAAATTGCTGCCATGTGCAAACGGCTGCTCTTCGTCTGCTTGGTTCTAGCTGTTTTCGGCGCCCCTGACCGAACACACGCCCAGTTCGCTGACCCGCACACTTACGATAATACGCCCGTGGGACTCAATCAACTCGAGTTCGTTTATGCCTACGCCCACGCCAACGCCTCGATCGACACTTCGCTCATCGTCACGGGCGCAAAGGTTAGCCTCAATCAGGGAACCATTGGCTACACCCGTCATTTCGGCCTGGTTCACCGTTTGTTCTGGGTGAAAGCCAGTCTTCCACTCGCCGGCTTGAATGGCTCGGTCTCCGGCACTAACATCAGTGGTTCTACCACCGGCACCGGCGACTCCAGCTACGAGGTAGCTGCGCTGCTGAAAGGAGGTCCGGCGCTCAGCGTGGCGGAATTCGCAAACTACAAGCCGACTACCACCGTGGGCATGCGCCTCACTATCACCGCACCCACCGGGCAGTACAACCCCAACAAACTTCTCAACCTTGGTGCAGATCGCTGGTCGTTCAAACCGGAAATCGCTATCACGCATCCATTCGGGCCTGAACAGAAGTGGGAGGTCGACGGCTATGCCAACGCCTATTTCTTCACGGACAACACTTCTTATCATGGAGTGGAAATCCTGCGGCAAGGTGCGCTGCCCGGAATCGAAGGACACATTAGCTATTCCTTCACCAACAACCTCTGGGCCTCTCTTGATACGCGCTACTCCTTTCGCGGCACGACCTTCGTCAACGGCGTGAACCAGAACAATGCGCAACAGAATTTCAGCCTGGGCAGCGAACTGAATGTTTCCCTTAATTCCCGGAACACGCTCGTCTTCGAGTTCGACAAGGCACTAGTGCACCAAAACGGCCCATCCTTGGCCGGCTTCGCCGTGAAGTACAACTACACTTGGGGCAAGGGCTACTAGTTAACCACACGTTAGCTTCCGCCGGTTGGTAACCCGTGTTCGACCTGGCGTAGTCTGCCTTCAACTTCTTGCTAGCTATAGCTAGAGTCTCCGGATCATGGCGCCCAGGTTGGAGGGAACGCGGCACTCCGCTGCGCGGTGCGTGGATGGGGCGGCCTGAGGTGCTGAGCCCCTGAGGGAGTCATGAACCGACGCCCACTCGGACCACCGCACGATTTCGCTCGCTTTTCCCAGAAATTGGCGAATTGAGCGACACATCATAACCAGTCTGACGACCAATATATTCGGGGCTCCGGCCCTTAAGGCTAGGATCTTTAGAGAATTGTGTGTCTCTCCGCAAACATGGCGATGTTGGCTGTGGTGACGTGGAGCAATTCGAGGCTGTATATTGCTGACAGGAGACGAGCCGCTGGCATGGTGAGGGTCTTGAACTCTCTGGAGCCCGAGTATCTTTGCTGGCCAACCTCCTTAACAATGCGGAACGCATCTCGACGAGTTCCGTGCGGGTGCCTGGCTATATTGGCAATTCTTGATCTTCAACCAAGAGCTGCGGTCGTCGTCCGAAATATAGTTCCCGCGCCTCCACTTCGCCAAATCACGCTCACCTTGGGTTTTGCCAGCCGGAGGCCAGTGCTCCAACAATAGGTCTTGCATTTCGGGATCGGCGTCGGTAGCCTGCGCCGATAATCCCGTTGTCTTAAGTGAATCCAAGGTAACCCGGCGGAGAAGAACACGATGGCAAGGATTCTTGTGCTAGTGATGGCTTTGTTGGCGGTGCAAACGAAATCGGCAGCCGCTGCGAATCCTGACGCCCCCATGAAGGTGGGAATTGTCGGGCTGGTGCACGGCCATATCGAGTTTGCCTTCAGGGGAGGTTCGCTCGCACCAGCCGGGGGACTTCTGAATCGCTCCGATATTCAGGTTGTCGGCATCGTGGAGCCTGACCAGCGGCTTTTTGACTCCTATGCACAGCGCTGGCACCTGCCCGCGAGCATGTACTTCCGAAGCATTCAAGAGATGGTCTCCCAAGTTCACCCTCGGGCAGCCTTGGTGTACACCAACATTCGGGACCACAGAAGAGTGGTTGAGGAATGCGCGGCTCTAGGCGTTCACGTGATGGTGGAGAAGCCTCTGGCGGTCAGTTACGAGGATGCGCTCACTATTCAAAACGCGGCGCAACGGGGCGGGATTCATGTACTGGTCAACCTGGAGACGTCTTGGTACCCGAGCAACATGGAGACGCTCGATCTGCTGAAACAGGGTGCTCTCGGGCCAATCGTAAAGACGATTTTTCGTGACGGTCATCGTGGGCCAAAGCTGATCGGCACGATCGGACCGGAATTCATCTCCTTTCTGATCGATCCTAAGCAGAACGGTGCCGGAGCCCTTTATGATTGCGGCTGCTACGGAGCAAATCTCATGACCTGGCTCATGGATGGCGAAGCTCCACAATCGGTGACTGCAGTCACCAGGCAGCTGCAGCCCGACCTTTATCCCGATGTGGACGACGAGGCGGAGATCATTCTCAACTATAAGAACGCGGTGTCAATTGTTCAGGCTTCCTGGAACTGGCCTTTCGCAGTGAAGCAGATGGATGTCTATGGGCGTACGGGCTATGCGAAGACGATCGATTCGGACAGACTTGAGATACGAAGGGCGAACGAAACGGAAGGCCAGATGATGAAAGGACCGATGCTCAGTTCCCCGCACGACGATCCGCTGCATTACCTGGCCGCGGTCCTAAACGGAGAAATCCCGGAAGGAAATAGCCCGTCGTCTCTGAAGAACAACATAACCGTGTCCGAAATCCTGGATGCAGCTCGCCAGTCCGCCCGGACTGGCGTAAGCGTCAAATTGCCTTTTAAGAACTAAATCGGATTCGGGATTTCATGTCGGACTTTGAATGCGGGCTCCAATGGTTTCCGCGCCGCTGACCGCGCCGCGTCCAATACAACTTCGCCCTACCGAGGCCATGCGTGGATGGAGCCACGCAAGAACATGCCGGCCGCCCGCTGCTATATCGATCGCGGGAATGTTTAGGAGATCCTAGTCGTGGTCTCTCAAATGTTTCAGACGTATTGGCGCTCGGAGTCATCCCATAGCTAGTTCCTCTTGCGCAGATTCTGGCGAATGTCGGGCCAAAACTCCTTTACCACGATCGTCAGGATGTCGTACCCAACCTGCGTCCCCCATACGCTGGCAGCGTTGGCCAAGTTGCGATCGCTCTGGGGATGATAGCTGTAGGTCGAAATCCCGGCTGCCAGCGCACTACCAAAGATCTCAGAATAGTTGAACTGCCGCAGTCCCGAATCAGTGCGCGTGACAAAGATTCGACTGACTGCGTAACCGGTCCGACGACAGAACCCTCCTTGCCCCTCCTGAAAATAACGAGGGTCCTGATGGAGGACGCTAGGCAGGACAGCACCGGTGAGATAGTTCTCGATCGTCCCATCCGCAAAGCTTGCCGCAAAACGCTTGCCGTAGCCCGCAGCACCCTGGCCATAACCGGGTTCGCTATTTTGAGCCTGGCCCACCCCGGCCAGAGCCGCATACCAGGGAATTTCAATGGGGTCAAACGAGCCCCGGGTCACCACTTTGAATTTCTGCCCAGACGTAAGAGGCGGGACATTCTTGGTCTCTACCGTGAGGAAATTTGGCAAAGTATAGAAAAGCCTGTCGTTGGACGTGCCGGTCTGTTCCTGCCTTCTTATGTCGCTATTGTTCGTTCTCTGGTCCTGAAGGCTGTACTTCGGCGGTTGAGAGGAGTCGGAAGCTGGCGAGGGTGCTGGCAGGGTGGTTTGCTGCGCCGCGGAACTGGTGGCCAGCAGGATGGCAGCAAAGGACAAGAGAGAAAGGCGAGCTACCGAACTCTTCGAGACAGTCTGAATTCTCATGCACAACTTTCGCGACCAAAATCAATTCTCTTGCGCAATCCCAGCGCAGCAAACTGCGAACCCAAACGGTACGAATGTGGACCTATTTACGAAACCTTACACATGGAAGCCGCAAACCAGCTCGCTTGTGACCCGTGTGAGAGTCATACTCAGGTCGACCTCAATTCGAAGACAAGGTGAGTATGGCAGTGTTCGCTTCCCTTGCGAAGTTACGATGGTGGCGGTCCCTGACCATGCTTGACCACGACGGAGTAGGGCCTTGATTCGTACCATGAGTTCGGCGAAAGCGAATGGTTTCGTCAGATAGTCGTCTGCACCTGCTTCGAAATGCTCGACCTTATCGCTCAGAGAGTCACGAGCCGTCAGAATCAGGACGGGGACCTGCGACTTGGATTTGCGAATTCCTTTCAGCACTTCGCCACCCGCCAGCTTGGGAAACATCAAGTCGAGGATGACGAGGTCATACTGATAAGTCTCAGCGAGCTCCCAGCCGGTCTTTTCCGTCACGCACCACGTCGTGCAAAGGGCTCGGAGGTTAAGCCCTTGACTACGAATCGGGAGACTTTTTCCTCGTCTTCTACCAGCAGAATGCGCATAGTGGTTATGAGCTGAACAGTGATCCGTTTCTGTTTGTCAATCTTCCAGCGTCGGCAGGGTCTTCAGGACATCGGCAGCCCTGGGCCGAGCAGACACCATCTCGTCCTTGCGGATTGTGCCATCTCGAAATACCAGCACGCGTTTAGCGAACTGTGCAATGTCGTGTTCATGTAGGGTCCGAAGCGAGGCGACTTGCGGGAGCAGGAGTCTCGTCCGAGTCTGCCTTATTGTTAGGCGCAGCAGCAGATTGAGGGCTTTTCTGCTCCGGAGGGTCTGCCGAGTGAGACCGTGTCTTCAAAAAGCGGTGAAAGCACCAGGGAAGCAGCGCGGCGCCGCATAGGATGAAGACAATGTCATAACTGCCGGTGCCGACCCCGAACTCAGAAAATACGTCGAGGAGCCACCGCGCCACGAACGCCCCGGTAATTCCCAGCAACATGTCGGTGGTGCCGCCGAAAGTGTGAGTCGCGCTAGATCGTTTCACCGAGATGCCGATGACGGCGCCCACGATCACTATTATCAGACTGTCCAAACTCTTTACACCCCCAACATCGGTATCGAGTGGGGCCCGGAATGCGATGCGTTGTGGCGTCACGCTTTCGAGTGGTTGTTCCCAGCTTAGTTGGTGTTCTTATTGTCCAGTTCATAGCAATCGCGCAGCTCACGCAGCGTGTATAGTGCATTATCAACAGCTTGTTCTTCTTCGATGTTGTCACCAGCCATCGTAAGCAGTTCCCACGCTCGTCGGATAAGCACCCTCTCAGCCTGTGCGATGCGCTCCGGCTCTTTGCCTATCTCTCTCAAATAGCACGGCTATGTACAATGCGCGCCAGTTCTGCACACCGGGGGGCTGCAGAGCGTAAATTCCGATGGGTCATAAGGGGTCGTCGCCCGCTCCAAACGATGCAATAACAGGTGCGTCTTGTGCGAGGAGTCTTAATTCGTCATCGGAGAGAGCGAACTCCGTGAAGCCGCAGTGCAAACAGACCAGAAGTTTCGGGAATGCCAAAATTGGGGGCTTGTTCAAGTAATCAACTCGCCCGACAGTTGAAGGGCTTTGCCTCGCCGACACCGGTGCGCATTGGAGCTAAGACCGCGAAGGGATATCACGTCTCAGTTCTCGAGCGAGCTTTTGACCGCTATCTACCTCCCTTCCCCAATCCAAACCGTCACACCGAAACATATGGTGACGACAAAGGACTTAACAGCAACTTCAAACCGAAACAAACAACCCAAAGTTTCGCTTTGAAAGATGAGGTAACTCCTTCCTCATCAATGAATGTTTCGGTGTGCCACTTTGAAGGCGGGGATATAACCGCAGGCGACCTGGAACGGCAGCACCCCGACCTAGTAACGCAAGAATGCTCATCGGAGCCGGTAGCGATAGCGGGTTCGATCGGCCTGCTCCCAGATGATGCAAAAAAGGCGCTGCCAAGTTGCCCAGCCTGCGGGAGTTATTACCTCCGTCCGTCTTCCGATGGCAGCCGCGAGTGCCAGACGTGTGGAGGCTCGATGGGAGTGTGCTGACGCCAACACCACAAAAGAAGACCGATTTTGGAAGGATTCAGCTGCTCCAAACACAGCGCTTACTCCACGGCGATAACGGAGTTTTTAGAAGGGAACAGCTTCAAGAATCAAATGTTTTCGGTACGGAGTCTATGGCAACGACCCAGAGAGCACAGTATCGGTTTCGGTTGAGAGAGGGGCCAGACCTCACACATGAACCCCGACCAGGCGTAATTGAGCTGGTTACTGCGCTGTTCATTAGGGCCGAGCCCTGCGATAGGACGCCCGTGTCTCAACTTCCTTTGCGGGAGCCTGACTTTCTAGCTTTTGACCTGCCATTGGGGACTTCATTCGACAAGGCCCAACGAATCGCCGATTTCATGAATCAGAATTTGCTATATGTCTCCATCTGTCGGTTCGGCGACGCTGAAGACGCAGTCCGAGACGTAGCGCTATCGGAACGAAGCGACGATTCGGCGCGCTTTTTTCATGTGATCTGTGATCTGAAGACCAAACTCGAGGCCGGCGACATGGTCGGCGCAATCAACTCCATTAAGTCCGTCGAGTACCTAGCTGGGGAGTTGGTTAGGCAGTGGCGCAAGGCGCTCGGTCTCGCCCGGGAAATCCTGCGAAAGTTTGGCCAGGACAAGGACCCTGATGCCCTTGTCTAAAAGTCCAAAGCGCCGCTCGGCCAAGGAGGGAGGCTCTAGAGTTCCAGATTCGACCTCCCGGGTCTTGTCGGCACCACCGTGAGAGCGCGATCTGCCTGGATGAATTGGCGAACAATGAAAACTCCCAACAGGGAAAGAATGCTTCACGTCAGACAGTTTGAAGAGGAACGCATATGACTTTTGAAGAGCGAGTGAACGAGAACCTGGCAGCGAACAGAAGGACACTAGTCGCAGCCTACTTGATAGTAGCCATGAATTGGGCTGGCGTTGACGGTTTCGAAGCAGACCTGAAACCGGAAGGATTCGTAGCCCTTCAACGTGCAATCAGTGGCGGGCTAGCTCCGTCAAATGAGGAACTTCTTGCTATAGTTCATGAACTTCCAGATTTCTATCTTACCGAAGAAGCCTGCAACAGAATCTTCAACCACTTTCGAGCACTCGTAAGTTCCTCTGGACTTCCTGCAAGTCTAGCGAACTTGGACGCTTCCTCCTGCTGTTAGCGAACCGTCGTTTGGGCGTGGTCGGTCCTTTGCACGCTCGCTTTCCGAATTCTTGGCAGGAAATCTGCGATGCAGCAGTTGTTTCTCTTGAACGCGAAGTGAAATCGCTGGGAAAGGAAAAACAGGTTAGTCAAGGGAACTTTGATGGCAACACAAACAACAATGGAGGAGATTGCCCGCCGCCAACAGTACGAATACCTTGACTGCAAGCAACTGGCGGGCCGCTGGAACCTGCCGGAGTCATGGGTGCGCGAGCAGGTGCGGTCGCGCTCCGCAGATCCGATTCCACATGTCAGATTTGGCAAGTACATTCGCTTCCGCTGGGGCAGCCTTGAGCTTGAACAGTGGGCTGAGCGGCGTATCATTACCGCCAGCAACAGGAAAGCGGGGCGGATTCTCGGAAAGGAATTTCAATGAAGAGAACCCGCCACCAAAAAGGCTATCTGTACAAAAAGGGCAACCTCTGGCTGCTGAGATATTACGACAATCAGGAGTTGCCGGATGGAGGAATTATCCGCGTGCAGAAGGCGCAGAAACTGGTCGAAGCTGTTGGCGATTACCGCACGAAGGCATCAGCCCGCCAGCTTGCCGATGAGTTCCTTGCGCCTCTGAACGATAGCAGAATGACGCCACAGAGCGTGATGTCACTGGGACGGTTCGTGGAAGGCAGATACCTACCTTTTGTGGAGACACACAAGCGGATCAGCACCTACCACGGATACCGCAACACGTGGAAACGCTACTTGCAGCAGTATGGCGGAATCGCTCTCCGTGATTTCAGGACTGCGGATGTCGAGCGCATTCTGGAGAGCATTCTCCGGGCAAACGACTTGACGAGCACGACCCTGCAACACATCAAGGCGTTTATGTCGGGAGTCTTCCGTTATGCGAAGCGGCAGGGGGTGATTCACTCCGATAACCCTGTCCGCGATGCCGTTCTGCCGAAAGCGAGGCCAGCGGAGGACACCTTCGCCTATTCGCTGGAGCTGATCACGCAGATGCTCCACGTCCTACCGGAACCGGCGGCAACGATTGTCGCGGCTGCTGCGTTTACCGGCGCACGTAAGGGGGAGCTGCGAGGCTTCCGCTGGGAAGGTTACGACGGCGAGCAGATCCGGATTTCGCAGTCGTACTGGCGAAGCCACCGGCAGGAGCCAAAGACTCGCAAGAGCCGCGCACCTGTGCCGGTCATCACGCAGCTTGCTGAGCGATTGAATCTGCACCGAGAGTTGTCAGGAAACCCCAGCAGTGGACTGATATTCCAAAGCCCTGCAGGGAAACCGATGAACCTCGACGCCCTGGCAAGAGATGTGATTCGGCCGGCTCTTAACAAGCATGGGCTTGAATGGCACGGCTGGCACGCTTTCCGCCGCGGCCTGGCGACAAATCTGCATCGACTTGGGGTGCCAGACGAGACGATCCAGCGCATTCTGCGGCACTCCACCGTTGCGGTAACCCAGAACTGCTACATCAAGACCGCGGACGCAGATGCAGTTGCGGCGATGCGTTCGCTGGAAAATGCACCTAGTATGCACCTCGGGAGCCCGAAGCGACCGCAGGTCATGTGACACAACGTGAAGGAACCGAACCGCAAGTGCTTATGCTGAGGATAGTTAGAAGGACCTGGCGGAGAGGGAGGGATTCGAACCCTCGATACAGGTTTTAGCCCGTATAACGGTTTAGCAAACCGCCGCCTTCAGCCTCTCGGCCACCTCTCCGGCGTGCGGAACTCCAGTTTACCACGGTCGAAATGAGTGCGGTCACCGCTTCAATCATAGACAAGCGATCGTGCTGTTCTTGTACGGCCGGGACGCGTCTACTCAGGAGGTTCAAGCCGTCGGGGGAGCGACACTAAGGAGGCGCTCGGACGCCTTACCCGAGAGTCGCTGGTGAACCTCTTGTTGTAGTCTCTGACACGAATTGCGTGACCAGCCGGAATCGCACGCAAGGTAAAGATCCTTCCTCAACACAGCCAATCGCCCATACAAAGGCGAACGACTCCAACTCATGCCGACCCATTCACTTGCAGCTTTCTTGAGCGAGCACTATAGTGGACCCCGTCATCAGCTTTCAAACGCTATTTCCCTGGCTCTTTTAGGAGACCCTGGGAAGCCGCGGATTCCTGGTTAACGTTGGCCTCACATTTGTTGCGCGTCAATTCCGTGCTGTCGTGGCTTATTTTGTTTGCCCGGGCTCAGCAAGGGGCACAATGAGCGGCGGTAGCTACGCAGCTACTACCTGTGAGAATTTAGGTCACGCCTGCGGGATCATCGGACGTTGCGGCGCATTCGACACATCTTCTAGAGTCGACAGGCACCTCGATGCGGGCAAATTCAGATCGCGCCCCATACAGGTCGGAGACAAGGCTCAACAAAATATTGGCGACCAACAGGAGAGCACCGTGAAACGGTCTAAGACGCTGTTGACTCTGCTTAGTATTCTTGGTCTTTTGACACTGGGCGGGCAAATCGCACGCTCACAAGAAAAACCCGCCTCGAACACGGTTCAGGTTCACCTGGTTATCACCGACGCAGCTCTAAGGGATGGTGCTGAGCTCTCGCCTCTTCAGAAAGAAGATGTGAAGGTCAAACAAGGCCGGAACTTCCTTCAGGTAACGCAACTGATTCCAGCCCAGGGGGACAACGCCGCGCTGCAGTTGATGATTTTGATTGACGACACCCTCAACACATCGGTTGGGAACAGTCTCAATGACTTGAAGAATTTCATTAGCGCTCAGCCGCCGTCGACGGTCATCGGTGTCGGCTATATGTCTAACGCGGGCGTTAACGTCGCTCAGAATTTCACTGCTGATCACGATCTCGCGGTGAAGGCAGTCCGTCTGCCTCGGGGTGCTTTGTCGACAATGGACAGCCCGTACTTGTCGCTAATCAATCTGGTGAAGGGGTGGCCTCAACAGAACGTGCGCCGCACGGTCTTGATGGTTACCGACGGGATCGATCGGCTGCGGGGCGAACAGCCCCAACCTTCCCGTATGGGGCCAAACTTCGGGACTGTGTATCACAGTTTGCCCACCATCAGTACCGACGCGACTTCAGCCAGCGAAATCAGCCAGCGCTACAACGTCATTGTGTACTCCATATATGCACAGGGCGTCGGCCGAACTGGCCGAAGTTCGTGGGACCTTCAGGTGGGCCTGTCTGGCCTTACCAAGATCGCAGAGGAAACAGGTGGGGAATGCTTCTCTCTCGGCACGTCCCAGCTGGTCAGCTTTCAGCCACATCTGGAGCGCTTGCAGAAGATGCTTTCCAATCAGTACTACGTCGTGTTCCAGGCTGTGCCAGGAAAAAAGGCGGGTTTCCAGCGCGTCAATGTCCAGACCGAACTCTCGAATTCCGAGATCCTGGCTCCTGACAATATCTGGGTTCGCGCGGCCGAGTGATCAAAAGAGGTGAAAACCTACGATTGAAACGGGAGGAAACAATGAACAGAATTCCACAAACTAACCGGCCTTTAGATCGGCGCAGTTTCCTCGGCACCTGTGCCATTACTTCGCCCCTAGCGTCTCTGTTTATGCAGCTCTCAGTTAGTCTGAGCACGTCCCTGACAAAAGAACAACGTGACAGCATGACGCCGGCGCAAATCATTGACGAGTTGAAGAAGGGAAATGAGCGATTCCGTTCGGGAAAGATGGCCCCTCGCGACTATTTAGCGGAGAAACGATCGAGCGCAGCGGGGCAATACCCCGCGGCTGTCGTACTTGGCTGCCTCGATTCCCGAGTGCCCGCCGAGATCGTATTCGATGTCGGTATCGGCGACACGTTCACCGGACGTATCGCAGGCAACGTGGTAAACGACGATATGTTGGGGAGCATGGAGTTTGCCTGTGCGGTCTCCGGTGCAAAAGTTGTGCTGGTCTTAGGACACACGGCGTGCGGGGCGGTGAAAGGCGCAATTGACGATGTCGAGCTGGGCAATCTGACAGGACTGCTGGCGCGAATTAAACCGGCGATACCGACGACGAAGTTTGACGGAGAGAAGTCGAGTAAGAATCCTGCTTATGTTGACGCGGTTGCTCGCACAAACGTGGTGCTTGGAATTGCTGCGATTCGCAGGCGCAGTCCCATCTTGGAAGATCTGGAGAACAAAGGAACGATCAAAATCACCGGGGCTATGTACGATCTGGCCACTGGCGTCGTGGAGTTTGTTGGCTAGTCGCACAGAGAGAACCGCTACACCTCATCTTCCCTTAGGTGGTTCTGTGAGTCAGAGAGGCAAAGGAAGCTCGCGCGCAACAGAGGCTGGTGGAACCGAACTGTGCGTGTGCAGAAAAGTTTTTCGAGTGCTGACCGACGCCTCGAGTGTTGGGGAAATCGCTGTACAGTAGCCAGTTAGGTCCCCGAGATCTTGTATCTGCATAGCACGCCCGCGACGGAGGTGTTTTCGCGTAGCCGACGCGATTTCAGTGCCGGATGTATTCGCGTGGAAAAGCCCGCCGAACTCGGAGCCTGGGTGCTACGCAACAATCCAGGTTGGACGCTCGATCGGGTGCAGCAAGCCATGCAGAATGGCAAGGATAACGTCACCGTAAACCTGGCCCAGCGGGTGCCGGTGTTCATCATCTACGGGACTGCCATCGCCTACGAGAACAATGAGGTCCGTTTCTACGATGACATTTACGGCCACGACGCAAAGCTTACCCATGCCTTGGCCAAAGGCTGTCCGTATCCGTGACGACTAGTTGAAGCTTCCTGAGCAGGCGCAAGGCGGTCTGCTTGACCGTTCTACGTCGTAAGGCGCTGATTAAGAATCCCCGGCATGGGCCGTTGTGGGGACCTCAAAAGGTATGCTTGCGGACCATTTTCACCGAACCTCCCTTGGTCAAGTTCTTAGGTTTTGGGTCAAAGTGTTCCTCTCAATAGCGCACCGATGAGGTCGTTATTGCCCCCATTTCAATTGTGTTCTTGCCGGGACCTGCCCTCGAAGGGCTCCACTAGCGCGCTGTATACCCCTGATCCGACATTCCCAATGGGCGAGGGGTGCGCACGAATCGTCTTAATCCTTGTCCTTTTTTGGTTGAGGCAACGACTTCAAGAATTCAACCACGTCAGACTTATCCTGGTCAGACAGGCCCAGGCTAAGACAACTGTCGTAGTGATTAACCACATCCAGCAGGGTGGCAAAACGCCCGTCATGGTAGAAGCCGCCTTTCGCATGCGTCCAGAGGCCGTTCAAAGGGGAGGTGCGGTAGCGTTTATCCGGAGCACGATCCGCCTGGAAACTGTCGACACAGACTTCACTCGGAGTATGCATGTTCCATCCCGGCTCCGTGTATAGGGGAGGAACATGGCAACCGGAGCACTTGGCACTTCCGTTGAAGACAGCCTTACCCCGCTTAGCTGCTTCTTCATCGAAAGTTCCTTTGGGAGGCGAAGGGGCTGGGATCGCCTGTTGATAAAAATGTAATGATGCCAATCGCGGAGTAATAACGTCGGGGACATTTTTCACGTGTCCGACTCCAGCTTTAGCAGCAACTGGGAATTGTGCAGCATCGTCCAGCCGCGGATCGAAAAAGGTTCCCCTCCCGTGCATTTCGAGGTTGGCAACGAACGCGTTCCAATAGGTTAGTGAGCCCCAGCCTGTCCAGGTGTGAAGGTTTACGCCAGCGAGTCCGAATGCAGGTGGGATCAGTACCGCGGAGGTTTTGCCGTCAGGCCGGAATGCCTTTCCATCTAAGGCGAGTTCAGCATCGAAGTGGCCGGAGCCCCAGCCTTGCAATACCTTACGCACGGTGGCTGGTTCAACACCCAGCAAATCGGCGAAGGGCTGTAGATTCGGCGCGAGCGATACAATGGCACCGACGTTAAGATCACGGTTTGCCCATCCATCAAGTCGATGCCCAATGCCTTGAGTCAAAGAGTTGTCGACTGTAGAGTGGCAAAGCGCACACTGAATTCCCACTGATTTCAGGCTGCCGTCGGGATGAAAGAAGCCCGTAACACCGACCATAGAGTTGAGCTTGAGCAACGCTAGAGTGACGGCAGGGTCGTCCAGGTTTACCGCGCCCTGCATCAGTTGGTCGACGAGGGGGGTGGGAAGAGCGTCCACATCCACTTTGAGGCCGACGGCCAGTGCGGCTTTGGGACTCAAACCAGGGCCGACACCTCCGAATTTCGTTCCCTCGATCGCCTGATGGAGTTTCAGTGCATCGCCCCAGAAGGTCTGATCATCGAAGGTGTCGAAGCGGAACGCCTGTTGCCCTTCCTTTATCATGCGTTTTGAGTTGTTACGAACCATAGCCTCGAATTGCAACAGCGATGCTCCCCTGTCCTGAGCCTGACCTGAAGCTCTCTGTATCTCCATCAGCTGATATGCGCCGATTGCCAACCCTGTGAGAACAACCAGACCGATCACAATCTTCAGGCTTTTCATCGAATCGCCTCAAATTGAATTGCCCGGTGTCGCCTACTCTTGCGAGGCAGGGAGGACACGATGGCCATGTGATAGGTACCACCGGGAAACGCCAGTGTCAGTTACGCGGGTAACAGGGTTTGAAATTTGACAAAGATTTGACAAATAAGGGAGGCGCGCTGATCGAACTTAGTCGGTGTAATTCTGGAGAGCCTGCAAATCGAGAACTAAATACCCCCGGTGGGAGTAGTCCACCATTCCGCGGTGGCGCAGGAGATTCAAGGCGGTTGACACTGTTTCCCTTCTTGCTGCAACCATCTGGGAGATCTCTTCCTGCGTCAGATAGGCCGACAACTCGGTCTTTTGCCCGGAGCTGTGGCCGAGTTGCATCCCGAGTCTCAGAAGCACCCTAACTAGGCGACGCACAGTGTCACTAAAGGCCAACGCATTCAATCGATCATATGCGTCTGCAAGAGACTCGCAACATATCTGCAGGAGTTCCTGCAGAAGATCTCTGTTCTTCTGCACGATATCGAGAACCTCACCGAGAGGAACCGCAATGACCTCGGTTCGCTCAAGGGCTACCGCACGGTCCCGCCGCCGCTGACCGGAAGCACAAAGCTCCTCCACAATATCGCCTGTCTTGCGAACGTCGTAGATGAGTTCGTGGCCATCCTCAGTGATACTTCCAACCTTCACGAACCCCTTCCGGAGGAAGAAAAACGTCTGATATTCGTCCCCGACCTCGTAAATTACCTGGTCTCTTTCGAAGATCGTCACGCTGCGGTTCCACGGGATGACATCACAAAGCTTTCCTCGAAACATGGTAGCCAATGCCGATGAAAGAGTTCCGCTAGATGTTACGGAGCCCGTAGTGGAATCCATTTGACTGTGGCTCATCAGGGATTCGCGAGGATCCGTCTTCTGATTGGGAAGGCCAATACGCATCGAGAATTCTCTCCAAGCTGGGTTGCAGCGCTGCGAGCAACCAAGGTGCTGACTTCTCAGCTAGAACGCACTGGGTGGTGGGGGAATCAGCGCCAAGAACTCCGTGCGGAATATAAACGATGTGGACCTTGCCGAAGAACGGCAAAAGGTGGTGTTCGCACAGACTAAACATCTCAATGTCCTTGAGACGATCACCAGCTCGTCGTAAGCTACATCGAACATTGCACCCAGCAGAATCCCCTCCAGGTTCTCCTGGTAGCCTTTGGTCAGATATTGCATTGATCGTTCCATGCGCGCGGGAGTATCTCGCAGGCCATCACGCTCTGGGTCTTCGCCGAGACGGAGAAGTACCTCCCTAATGAGGTTCTTCAAGTTTGAACGGGCTAGCGACTGACGTTCAACTATCGTTCGCATCTGTTCTCACCAATACGGCGTCTAGAAACTGTGAGCGCGTGGCAACTGTTTCCGGAAATGGCATGACCCCGATCATCAAACGGCAACAAGCGCGTTGGCATTCCGTTCCGGCCGTAGGGCACTGCTTAAAGCGTCGGAGCGGGACTCAGTCATGCGTGCAAGCACAAAAGCCGCCAAGGCCATCTCCACCTCGCGCACAGCGACATCAGAAAACATACCGGTCGAGACCAGATTGATAGCGAGAGCAATCAGCCAAACTGAGGCAACGTACGAGCCGAGACGAGTTCACTTGGTCAGAATCGCCAGTCCCACGATCGTCTCCATCACGCCAACGATGTGCATGAAGGTTTTGAGTACTGAATGGCAGAATTAGGGCCAATGGACTTATGTATGCGGGCCAGTTGGCTAAGAAGTTGAAGAATTTGTCCAGACCTGCCAGGAACGGCCCTACCCCAAGCCCTATCCGCAGTGCCCACCAGGCCTGGTCCAACCGTGAATCAAATGCCTTGTGCATATCTCCCTCCTTCACGACAATGGAGTGTCTGGGTGCCGATTGGTTACAGCTTGACGCAGCAATTCCCGCACCGAACTGCCGCGATTTCATTTGTAACCTTTATTGTGGTCGTGACTCATTCATATGGAGAGCTTGTATGGCTACCCCCACGGAAACGCTCACTTCCCAAGATCCCTTGAGTGACGACCAAGTTGTAGCCCGAGTGCGGGCCGGCGAGACGAATATGTTCGAAATCGTCATGCGCCGTTACAATCAGCGTCTCTACCGCGTAGCTCGGGCGATTCTGGGCAATGACAACGAAGCCGAGGACGTCATGCAGGAAGCCTACGTACGCGCCTACGAGCATCTGGACCAGTTTGCCGGGAAAGCAAGGTTTTCCACCTGGCTGACCCGGATCGCTGTGCACGAAGCCTTAACGCGACAGCGTCGCGGACATCGATATCAGGAGTTGGAACCAATGTCAGAAGACGACAAAGATCCCATGGATGGCTTTGCCTCGCTGGCCCTGAATCCGGAACAGCAAGCGTCGAACTCACAGATTCGCAGGCTTCTTGAAGAAGCGGTGGAAAGATTACCAGATGCTTATCGAACGGTGTTCATGCTGCGCGACGTGGAAGAAATGAGCACGAGCGATACCGCGAATGTCCTTGAGATCACCGAAGAAAACGTCAAGGTTCGCCTCCATCGAGCGCGGGCGTTGCTACGCAAGACGCTATATGCCAGTGCAGGAATGGAACGAAAAGAAGCGTTCAACTTCCATGCCGTTCGATGTGACCGAGTCGTAAAGAATGTGTTTGAGCGAATTCAGAAGCATTCGCGGTAAGGTTGTAGTGACTGCACCGCTGGAGGAGGGGCTGTAACTCCGGCTATGTGATCCCGATTTCCGCAAGTGTGTCTACTGGGCTGACTAGTTACCTGTTGTGTCCTCTGATGTCCTCAACCAGCGGCGCGTTCCGCCGGCTCGCCATCTCTTGAGCAATCGCCGCCTTCTCGGTTTTCGATAGGAGTCGCTCTGCGAGCGGGAATACCAACTTGTCCTCAATCCCGATGTGTTTCTGGTACATCGAGGCAAGACTAGCAACCGAGCTGCGGAACTCTGCGACCTCCGCATTCGTCAACTTGCCGGTCAAGAGATATTGCTTGCCCAACCGCTCCACTGCAGTGTGCAATGGCACAGCCCAGTGATGATCTGCTTCCAGTTTGTCCAAGCTTGAAAAAGCAGATTGAACTTCAGGGTCGTTGATCTGACGCAACCGCGGGAAGAGAGATTTCTCCTCGTCGGCCGTATGCTTCGGCGCTGCCTGGGCGAAGTAATGGAGGGCAGCCTCAAGTGATCGCTTCGTCTCCTCCGCAGGCGGCTGGGCAATAACATCGGCCACTGCCTTCAGCGAGCTGAGGAACATCTCGACACGGCGATGACAGTCCGATAGCAGGCCAGTGGGGTCGGCAAAGTTGCGGGTTGTAGCTCCAATGTGAACAGGCACCGATTCATTCTATCGTTCCCGGAACACGAGTGCTATGGCGGAAGATTGATCCGCGATGCGGTTTGCGACGTCGGGCGACGTGCAGATGTAAACTGCGGCTCGCCTCACGCGCATGTGCACATCATGGGAAGACCCGGAGGGAATCAATAACCATCCTCGCTCGGTCGACCTGAACCTCAGCGCTGAGCGTCTTTTATCGGTCGCGATCCAACAAGGCCCAGTCCAGCATTCTCCTTGTCTCATCGACTAATTCGTTCAGTGCGAACGCTTGATCAGGACTGCGGTGAGATCGTCCTGCTGCGGTGTGCCCTGGGCAAAATTCAACACCGAGTCGTAAAGTTCGGCGATAATGACCTCCGGTTCGCGATCGCTGGATCGTCTTACAACTGCCGCCAGGCGGTCGGTACCGAACTGTTCTCCAGCGCTGTTCTCCCATTCCAAAAAACCATCGGTGACGAGGATCACGATATCCCCTGGTTTCATGGGCAGTGTGACAGGTGCCGCTTTCCACAAATCCGGGAGGATTCCCAAGGGCAGCGCCTGTGCTTCCAGAAAGCGCAGGGATTGGTTTTCCGAGGAGTACACCAGGATCGGCCCATGACCTGCAGAAAGCAACTCCACCTGGTCGCTGCCCTCCTCGCACACTACCGCGACGAAAGTCGCGAAGCGTTCCGGGGTGAGGTCCTCGGCAAAGGACTGGTTGATGTTCTTGAGCACTGTTTCCAGCCGATCGCGGATATTAAAGCTGGCACGCGAATACGCGCGGCACACCGATGCAAGGATTGCAGGCCCGATGCCGTGACCAGTGACGTCTGCCAGGACCACGACCCAGCGGCCGTCCGGCAATCTCTTCCAATCGTAGAAGTCCCCGCCGGTGTCATCGGCAGTTCGACTCCAACCGGCTACTTGGAATCCGGCAATTTGAGGCCGAACTTTTGGCAGGAGCGATTGCTGAATGGAGCGGGCAATCTGCAGTTCGTGTTCAACCTGTTTCAGTTGATGCCGGGTTTCGGCTTCGCGAAGTGCGGCCTCGACATGGGTGCGGATCTCGGCCGTCACGCCCGCGGCCAAAGCCCCCATCACAAGAAGCACAAAGGCGAAGTAGATCACGGCGGTCTGAGTGACCGTGAAACCATCCGGGCCCGGGCTGAAGCGCCAACCCGCAACGTAGGCCGCCGTCAGATATCCGAGCGTTGAGATAATTCCCGAGACCCCGCAGAGTCTCGGGCTCAACCTTAGAACGGACAACAGGATAAACGGAAAGAAGGCCAGCACCCAAGGCGTGGCCAAGGGCCGATAATCGGGCAGCAGGCGGCTGCTCGCCAGAAAAGCGACACCCACAGCGGGAAAGAAGGACTCCAGGACAATGCTGAAGTACCACACTGATTCGGAGATATCCCTGCCGGACCGCAAGGCCTGGTTGACTGCTCGAAGAAGGCCCAGCTCGAATACGATCACCAGGGCCGCAACAACCAGACCCCAGCGGCTCATCGCCGAGCCCAGCAGGAATATGCGCACGCTCGCCAGTACGGCAAAAAAAGCGACGAACAAAATGACACCGACGATTCGTCTTCTCTCGCTCTTAAGCAGTGCTTGGCGGAATGCCGGTGATGCCTCGTGCATTCGTTGAATAGAATTGATCATCGCGGTAGTGCAGGATGGTCCGGCCGATCCTCGGGCAGAAATCTTAGGTCTCGAGTTGGGGCAAGTCAATGAAGGCTAGGCAGTTGGAGGTGCCGACGGCGCCAGGATCAGCTGCTGTTTCAGGTCGGCCGCCATTCAGCCAATGCCACCGGGCAGCGCCTGTTGGGTGTGATGATCCATGCGCAGTACGAAGAATGCATCCCCCCGCGCCTTGGGCCAACCTGCGGGGCGTCGAAGGCCCCTGGGACGCCATGCGATGAACCACTACGTTCAAGGCGCGAGTGATAGTGGATCTTACGATCTCAACCGAGCCCATGCGGTTCTACACAGGCATCGCAGTACATTATTTATGCAGGCGACGGTCAAATCCCTAAATGCATGACCGCCGTGGCTCAAAGCCCCTCAATCGCCCGCGCTTTCCGGCACAACGGGTAAGGCCACCTTGTTTACGGTTGACGGATCGTCCCGCAATTTGATGTACAGCAGAGTTCCATTCGGCCGGGGAACGCTCAACCCCGAGTCCACAAAGCTGCCCGGAACCACCACCGTGTGCACAAATTGGGGGTCCGAAGCGACCGAGTCCAGAAGAAATAGACTTTGCCCGACCAACGTGCAGGGCTTATCCAGGCTATCTGGGCACCGAATTTCCTTCAAAATTGGAATGCGGACGAGCTTCACCAGCGGTTGCCAATCACCCATTTCACCATTCCCGCCAACCGGGCGAAACCGCAGAGGTCCGAAAACCGAAGGCCCGAAGCTTTTCATGGGCTGCAGTGTAATGAGTACAGTCTGGGGGTCTTCCAGGAACAAGGTTCCGTTGGCGAGGCTGAAGAGAGCGCTGGTTGCGCCGTCCTCGGTCCCGACCTCGATTTTTTCGTTACGTGGAAAGGTAGTGGGTACTTCTGTCTTCAGGAAAAAGGATATTTGTCCGTCCTGGGGGAGTTCCTCTGAATTCGCGAGGCGAATGGCGGAGGGAGTCGGACCGTTTTGGATGGTCTTGCTCAGAAGCACGACGCGCGGACGTGGGGGATCGACAGTTGTGTCGAGATTGAGCACTCTTCCATCTTTGAGAGTTACGTGGGCCTCCAGCTTTTGGCCCTCTTTTAGCGCGGCTGTCGCGGCCGGGTCCGGGGCCGACAAACGCAGCGCATCCTTTCCATCGGCACGGGAAAGGCCTGCAGGCACAAAGTGGACGCCACCCAGTTCCACCGCTGCAACCTCATCCAATCGCGCCCCGATCAGAACACCCTGTGCATCGCCGGCGGCGAAGGCAAAATGATCCAGGTGGGCGGCCTCGGAATAGGTCTGCATTACAACCTCGTCCGGCTTGGCCAGCCCGGACTGCCCCACCAACACAACCACCGGCCCCGAGGCTTGGCCCTCGAGCGGGACGTTCACCTCCAGTTCGTCGGATTTCAGCAGCTTCCAGGATGCTTTCAGCTCGGTACCACGCCCGTCCTTGATCGTGACCTGCTCCACGCACGGTGCTTCCTCCGACTGCAGGTGGAAGGAGTCCTCGCGGCCGAGAATGAGGGCGGTCGCGTCGGCGGAGGCCAGGGTCCACTTGACCGGACGCGAGAACTGCAATTGGAAGGTCGGCCCGGTGAAAGGTTCGAAACCCCAATATCCACGCAGCATACCTGCAACTTCACCATCGAGACTGCCCGGGTGGAGCATCTTCGTGTCGACCACAAAACCGCCACGGGCAGCGTCTGCGGTGACCGGGAGATCGATGGCAAGACCCGCTTTGTTCTGGACGTGCAGAACCATATCGTGTGCGTACTCGGTCGAGAACGCCAAAGGGGCACCATCAACCGGAAGCACGAGGCTTGTCTGTTGCAGGCAGGAAACGTGTGTCGGCTCAAGAGCGCGAAGTGGAGGCAGCTGAGCCGCTTCAATCGCCGGCAGAGCGGCCACGAGCACCGACATCGGCTTATGAAATGACGGCGGGTTGTTCAGCTTTAGATCCAGCTCGTCGTGCTGCGGCATAGCCAGCGCAGGAATGTATTGATAGTCGGCCGTGTGCAAACTTGCCATCATGCGGGCCAGGTCCACGACCGCGCCAACGTACGGACTGTAGGCTCCCCCGCCGGCGATTTTTGTAGTGCTGATAGCGCCGACCAGATCTGAGCTGGCGCCGGAAGTAAGAACCGCGACCATGGATTGGCTGTGCCCGTCGTTGAGAACCAGCTGATCCGAGTTCCGCATGAGGCATGGGCCCTGCTCTCGCGTCGGCTTATCGAAGCACTGTTCGTCGACCTTGATTTTCAGGCTGCGGGCCAGGACGAGGGACCTCTCGTGAAGCGCCTTGGGGTCGGTGTCCGATGCGTCGCGGATGCCTGCCAGATACTTATCCAATCGCGAGCGATCCAGCGCCGCCTGATCCAAATCCTGGGAAGCGCGAACGAAGGCCCCCGGCTTGCCACGAACCGCCGAGCGCAGGGACCCAAAATCGCCTCCGGTTTCCGGGGCCAAGAAAAACAGCGCCTGCTCTGCGCCCTGCGGCGCGGTAACGACGATGCCTTCCTGCCTCACCCGTTTGTTCCAGGTTTCAGCCTTCGTGAACCACTGCTCCGGCGGGGGATTGGTGGAGCCACGAAGGAAAGCGACAATCAACAGATAATGCACCGATGGTTCGGCGGGCACGACCGGATGGAGCCAAAGGCGGTCTCCGGCCTGTAGATTCGGGACCTCGGAAATGGGCAGGGTCTTCCCGGACCTCGTGATTTTCATTTCGATCTGTGGTCCGGGCAGGTCGAAGGCGGCACTATCGGCGAGGGCGCAGCTCGACCCCAGCAACCAGACAACGCAGAGCAGGGTTGACGGCGACCATCGCGCCCAGCGGGGTCTTCTCGATGCATTCTCTAAACAGCGCTTTAACGGCATGACTTTCGCACCTACGCTTAATGTCTGAGTAAATTGTCTTTCAGTCCCCAGCAAATTCCAATTACGAATCAGCAATTGAGGATGCGAGGAAATTCGAAGCTTATCTGGCATGGTACGGAGGACGTGGGCGCGCAGCAGGACTTGGCAAATACACGGGCCGCTTTGCGCAAGGCACTAAAGACAATTCCTAGGAAAAGCAAGCCGTTGTGGGCCGACCGCATTTCAGCGGCAGGTCCGTTCACGGTTGAGAAGGGGCCGGTGGTGGCCGGAAACGGGAACATAGCCAAGACACACCCACCAACCAGAACGAAGTAGAAGCGCCCGATTCGGGCGTAAGCCAACATTATTTATACAGTGTGCCGCCCTACCTATCTGCGGTCAAGGACTCGGCAGGACACGGACGTCGGGTCATCCACCCTGCCGAACGGCCCGCTCGATTCCCGCCAGTTCACCAGTATCACCGAACGCCTCCTGAACGCTTGTGGGCACGCGAAAACCGGGGTCCCCGCCCTGTACAAAGCCAGTGTTTTCCAATCCAAGAATGA
>Ga0187768_1000066_pt1 | contig 23733 bp, 22 predicted proteins | sample 0216_QUI02_MP10__3_FD_148678 | JGI IMG/M metagenome (GOLD analysis project Ga0187768, IMG submission 148678) | Tropical peat soil microbial communities from peatlands in Department of Meta, Colombia - 0216_QUI02_MP10_20_MG | ecosystem: Environmental > Terrestrial > Soil > Wetlands > Peat ...
ATGAGGGGAGTTTTCTGGAAAGGCGAGAAGGAAGTTTGGGCTTTGATGCGGACCGACGAAGGACTAAGGAGAGTGCTAGGAGTTGTGCGATGGATTCGCGACGAAATTGCGGAAAAGGGCAGTCTTTCATCTTGGGTGCGCGATTTGAGTAAGCGGTTGAGCTCTCTTGGGTGTATATATTTGTCGGGGCTTGACGAGAAACTTGCCCAGGAAAAAGATAAAACCCTCGATTTAGAGGAGCGCGAAAATTTACTGCGCTCGATCGATTTTGAAATCCAACGGCTTGAGGATCGCCAGACGCATATAGCCGCGCTAGAGAAACTCGACCAGGAATCCGAGATTCTCGCTTCCTCCATCCCGTCGGCGGATTCAAGAGTGCTCCGCTATGAAACCCACATCGACCGGCTCTTGCATCGCACCATGCTTCAGCTGGAGCGTGTGCAAAACAGACGAAAAGGCGAGCCCGTGCCCACAGAGATCGCACGCTTGCCTAGAAAGTCTCCTGCCGGCTACTCTTCGGCGAGCCCCGAGGCGTCTGTCATGACCCAAACGACGAAATAGGGCATTGGTTTCACTCGCGGCTGGGTCCCGCGTATCGTCTTCTCATAATATATCGTAATGCGATATAAATCTCTCTGATTGCGAACAAGGACCATTATTAACTCTGCAGAGATCGTCCGTGGTCACGGAAAAGTAAAATTGCGGAACGAAGCCACTAAGTGCATTGTTTGCAGCACGACGTGCCCACGAGTCTTGTTGGAATGTCAAATGGTCAGAGCCGCAATCCGAAACTCAATCGGGAGATCACGTTAGGCTCATGTTATTTCAAGGGAATAAACCTTGTCTTCCGAATGTCGGGCCGATCAGGTGGGGTAGCCTGTCGGCACGCTATCATCGGGGCGTCTGGTGGCCTGGACGGAAGCTGATGCCGGAGGAGCGCTGGGAACTGGCAGTGATCGGCGGCTGGATCGTTGTTTTGTGCGGCGTCTTGCGCCCGCCGGAGCACCGACTCGTAGCAGCTCCGCGCGTAATTATAGTCGGCCATAATATGACCGAACTCGTGGTCGGTATGGTGTCCCGTCTCGAATTCGAAAAGGCGTGACCGCTGTTCGTCAAACCTGTTGCGGGCCTCCTCGAGCTGATCCTTCAGAGGCCTGGGAGGCGCAAGAGTCTTGAAGTTAAATCTTTTGCAAGAGCTGCTTGTAAGATCTGCGTCGCCGGCACTGCCATCGCCTTGTATGCTTGAGCTGGCGTGACAATCCACTCCGTGAAACCTGACAGGACAAAACCAAACGCAACCGAAGCAACGGCAAAAATAAAACCGACGATTGTCCCTCGCGCAATATCAACTCGCATGACTGCTGCTACTTATGAGACAGCATGTATTCTGCGTATTTGGAGAACACGGTTCCTTCCAACCCGTTATCGATGGAATCTCTGATCATTTTGAACACCTTCCCGTCGGGAGTGACGAAAAAGGCGGCCCAGGCACTGTTGTTGCCGATCCAGGCCTGTTGCACTTGATCGGTGCCGTGCAGAATTGGAAAGGTCATCGAGTACTTGGTTTTGCAGCCTTGTATTGATTGATCGGTATCGCGACCAACATCAATACCGACGACCTGAAATCCTCGCGATTTGTAGCTCTGGTTGACCTTCACGACTGCCGGCTCAGCCCAGTCGCAGGTTTGTTGAGAATTGAAAAAGTTGACCAGAGCAGGTTTGCCACGAAGATCTTTAAGTTGAACGTGCTTGCCCAATAGGTCTGTCAAGTCAAAGTCGGGAGCGGACGTAGGTTCGCTGCGAATAATCGGCGATTTTGCCGGCACGGGTTCTGCAAGAACACCCTCGATGGATGATTCAATTCGTTGCCAAGCGTCGGGACTGCGATCGAGACCCAAATAGCGAATCTTCCCGCTTCGACTGACCAGATAGTTACCGGGAGTGTCGCCTTGTCCGAGCGGCCGGATATCGCGCATGAACTCAGCTTGATCGTTATATCCCACGGGCCACGTGACGCCGTACTTCTGCAGATATGCGGGAGCCTGCGCGACGGTGTCAGCCGTGTCATCGGAAATGCCGATGATGACGAATCCTTTTGGCTGATACTTCTTGTAGAGAGCGACCAGTTTCGGCGCTTCTGCTTGCGACCACTTGCAATTCGTCCGCCACCAATTGATCAGAACAACTTTGCCGCTGTAATCGGAAAGGCGGATGAGCGTGTTGTCGCGAACGGAAGGCAGACTGAAGTCTTTTGCTATGTTCTGACCATATGCCGTCGGAGTGTTCAACGAAAATGCAAGGACTAAGGATGCAAGTATGCCTCTCATGACTAAACTCCCATTAGCGTCAGCTTGGCGACTCCATCAGACCCATAATGCAGAACCCCGGCAACCTTCAACCCAGGACCGCATCGATGATCTCGACGACCCGGACAGCATTCGAAGTGCTGATGCCTCCTTCTCCATCGGGCGGAATTGGGTTACCTGAATCAAGCAGGTTTGTGAGGCTCTGACGCACGTCCTGCAAGATTGCTCGACCGCCCTCGTTCTCCGCCATGCCCCTGGCGATTGATTCAGCGGCTGCTCGATCTGCTGCTTCGAGCTGCGTTTGTAGAGCTTGGATCGTGCCATCAACGGCAGCCTGTGCCTGCGCTTGGGCTTCGGCAGCTGCGTCCGCTTCTGCGGTCTGAAGCGCCTGAAGGTCATCGAGGGCGTCTTGTGCCCGCTGAGCAGTCTCTGCCGCGTCCGCTGCTAAGCTGGCGGCGCGTTCAGACTCGCCTGCTGCTTCGGCAGCTTCAGCGGCTTCGGCGATAGCGGCCGTCTCTTCCGCCGCTTGGGCCGACGCTGCAGCAAGCACACCCGCCTCCCCGGTTCCTACCTCCTCGGCTATAGCGCCCGCCCAGGCCGCGTCTGCTTCAGCGGCATCAGCTGCAGCTTCTGCGATCGCTCCTGATAGTCCTCCGGCCTCCGCCATCGCAGCTTCCTCCGCGGCAATGGCAAGCAGCTCAACACCCATCATTGGCAAGATCACAAGAATGGCCAGAGCCAACAAAAGAGCAATCAGCAGTGCAGCAATCCCAAGCGTCACCAGACAACAGGAATCATCGACGCAGCTTGCGTAAGCCTTGCTCGCACCGAACACACAGAACAGTAGAACGGCGGTTCCGGCAGCCTTTGTGACGCTGTGCATATTGCTCGGTATCGGGTGCCCGCCCCGACTGCCACCGGAAATGACGGACGACGATCCTTCACCCTCGCCGTTGGCGGCTAGCAGCAACATGATCGGGAGGCCGATGGCCAGGCAGATGAGCTCAATACCGAATTTTCCCTGACTGTCTAAGCGGCCCGGAACGGACACTATGAACCGCGATATCAGGAACGCCAAGAACACAGCCACAGATAACCTTGCCGCCAGCGGTACGCGCGCTGCAGTGCGAGACCATGTAATCCAAACCTTCATTTTCGGCAAAACCAGCGCGCGGAGCAGCAAGATGACAGCGAAAATCACAAACATTCCGGCGGTGTATTCAAACGAGAGCAGCAGGCCGGAGATCAGAAAAGTCAATGCGGCCGCGGCAATCAGCGCACGTAACCAAGGTGGCATGCGACGGGAAAAGGCAGGTGCAAGATCTGCGAAACGGCTTAGGTTTTTGAGGCGGTGGAGCCGGTGCATAACTTGCTCGTGCCTCAGTGCGCGATGCATTAGAAAACCACGGAGAACCACCGCCGCTGCAGCCGACAACGGGACCCACGGTCCAACGAGGTCCAGGTATCCGGGCACGGTAAATGGCGAGGAGCTGTGCCCCGTCCAGATCCACACGATGCGGATGATCATGGGTGCTGCGACTGCCCACGCGTAAACGAGAGCGAATTGAAATACTGCCGTCGTGCCGACGCGTAGGACTTTTGTGGCAGCGTCGTTGCCGCGCGGCGAGCGCAGCAGGCTTGCGGCAAGCGCATTTGAGGTTAGGGTAGTTCTGGCTGCGAGGATAAACAGGAGCCAGTAGCAAAGCAGCAAGGGCAGCCGCTCGCCGAAAAATAGGGGCCACGCCGAGTTGTAGCCCCAAATAGCGGTGGCCGGGCCGGCAATCAGGTACTCGCCAATCATGTACCCGAACGTCAGCATGAGGCCAAGATGAGCGCTCAGGCTGCCGAGTACGACTGCGACGAAAAGGAATGGGAGAGACTCCGCAAAGACGATGATTGGCCCTGTCGTTGATATTGAGTTATCGCCGATGACATAAGGCGACCAGTGCGACGCGCCTAGGGCAACGCCAACCAGCGCCGCCAACATAGGCAGCAGCACGGCGAGCCGAGGCCAGGCGGTGAGGTAAAGGCCATCAGCCCATGCCGTCGAAAGCGTCACGGAGTAACGGCGCAGGCGCGCGGGTACCCGGACCCACCACCAATCCAGCGTAGGGACTGAGTAGAGTCGAGACAGAAATGACGGAACTACGCTTGTCTTTACGCCGGCAGCTAAACCGCCCATTACTGCCCTCCGCACGAACCGTTTCCGAACGGATGATCCTTGCCTATCTGTGTTGGTGCGGCGAGCCAACGCTCGCTGACGCTGCTCTGGCTCGCATGGATTGCTGCGCCTCGGTCTGCAGGCGCGAAGCCAAAGATTTGAGACCCTCAACCGCAGCCTTTTGCGGCGGTTCCTCCCGAGGGAGTTTGGCGGCGTTCGCATCCAGGAGCGGCCTGATCGCGGTCTTGATCTGTTCGGCGGTCATGCTTGTTCCGGCCGCTTTAAACGCTGCGATCTGCTCGGGAGTGGCGCCCGTGGCTGCAATCTCGCTTTCGGTGTCTTTGGGCAGGCCTTGCGGGAGTTTGGCCTTAATCCTGGCTACGTCTCCGTCCCATGTGGTTCCCTGCTTTTTCGCTCTCTCCGAGATTTGTTGAACAATCGGAAGCAGCATCTGTTGGAATTTCGCGATCGCGGCTCCAGCCTTGTCTGCATCCTGGCCGGTGCGGTCACTTAGCTGGACCAGCGCATTTGCCAACTGAAGCATCGCTTTTGGATCGTTGGCCTGTTTAGCCCCCAGATAGCGAGAGTAGTTCGCACTGAAGGCCCGGAAGTCGGAGGCTTCTGCGCCGATTGCGTTCACCGCGGCAAAACCAGCGCGTGCAAAGTCAGACGACTTTGCCGGCGCAACCGCCGCTTGAACGGACGGTAGCACGACCTCGTGGTAGTCAGAGGAACGCGCAGCAGATTGCACCGAAGCGGCGTTGGCCGACAGCTCCTGGAGCATGATGCCCCAGCTAATCCCGACAGAGCCCAAGCCGGGTTTCCAGCCAGGCGGGTTATTCTTGGACCAGTAAAACCAGGAAGCATCAACGAGATACCAGAGTTGTACCTGCTGCTGTGGAGGGCTTTGAGATCCGCCTCCGCCGCCACTCGATCCGCCACTTCCAGGCCCGCCCGATGCTCCACCGCCACCGCCAGTTGCCGAACCGCCGCCGGCGCTGCCACCGTCTCCAGAAACGGAGCTACCCGGCTGTGATTGCTTGCAGTTCGGGTCCGAAGGGTCGCATTTGCCGTCATCATTCGGACATGGCACTATGCGCGCCGGATGATCTGCCGTGGCCGGCTCTTTGCACTTAGTCTTCGGATTACTATCTCGGGCAGAATTGTTCCCGCATTTTCGGCAGAATCCAATTTGTTCTTCGTTTGTCGATGGAGATGCAGGGTTGTTCGGCGGCGGGAGGGGCGGTACTGGGGGTGCGTTCTGCGAGGATAAGGGAACACAGATCCCAATCAGATAGACGAGAATGCTTACAGCAGCAAGCGACAATCTGCGAGTACGGTAATGGTCAAATCGGCCCTCCCCAGAGCATGCTAGCCATGAATTCATCCAGCGTGGGGGCAATCTAGACGGAATTTGAAGCCAGGGAAAATTCAGTAAACGCCTCCCGAATAGTTGTCGGTTCGGAGCGGAAGGTCGAGACGTAATCATGGCTCCCCTAGGTTGCCTGGGCCTTGCCTCTGCCTGAGCAGCGGGCTAGAATCGACCCAGGCGCGAACGTGGGGATCCCGGCTCACCGCCCAGGCAAACACCTCTAGGTACCTTGAGCCGGCGCGGAAAGTCTTGAAAGAACGCTCAAGTTTTCTTGAAAGAATTTTCAAAAGTCATGGAAGCGCCGGGTCAGACTCGTTATTGCTTCGGGCCTTTCGTTTTGGACCCTGCCGAAAGGGTCCTGCTTCGGGAAGGCTGTCATCTTCCCCTTCCTCCCAAGGCCCTGGAAACGCTCTTAGCACTGGCGGAAAAGCCTGGGCATGTTATTGAGAAATCCGAACTTCTCCGTCGTGTCTGGCCGGATACATACGTCGGAGAAGCCACGCTGGCCCAGAACATCTTCACGCTTCGCAAGGTACTCAACCACTTGGGGGATGGTCACGAATACATCGAGACCATTCCCAAACGCGGATACCGCTTCGTCGCCCCGGTTGAGACAAAAGGAGAACCAATATCGGTCGGACGCAGGAGCCTGCGAACCCCGCTTCGCCGCCCCATCCCCTGGGCAGCATGGGCGTCTCTCATCCTAGTGGTGGCTCTGGGGATCTACGTTCGCTGGCGCGGTCGGCGCCTCCCGGCTGACCCGGCGATCGGAAAAGTCATGCTGGCCGTACTCCCTTTCGAAAATCTTTCCGGTGATGCCAGGCAAGACTATTTCAGCGACGGCCTGACCGAAGAAATGATTGCGGAGTTGAGCCGGATCGATCCCGATCGGCTCAGAGTCATTGCGCGCACCTCGGCGATGCAATACAAAGGCACGGCTAAGACGGTGGCGCAGATTGGCCGGGAGCTTGGCGTAAATTACATTCTGGAAAGCAGCATTCGGCGCGAGGGAAGCCGGGTACGGGTTACCACGCAACTGGTCCGTGTGAGCGACCAAATCCACCTCTGGTCTCAGAGTTACGAACGCGATATGCAGGGGGTGTTGACGTTGCAAGAGGAGATCGCAGGCGACGTGGCCGCGCAGATCGCAATAAAGCTCGGCTCGGGAGCTTCCGGACAACCCGCCACGATTTCCAATCTAGACTCCTACGAAGACTATTTGAAAGGCCGATACTTCTGGAATAAGCGATCCGAGCAGGGGTACCTGAAGGCCATTGAGTATTTCCAGCAGGCGATCGCTGAGGATCCGGGATATGCGCAGGCGTACTCGGGACTCGCAGATACCTTTGCGTTACTCGGCTCCAACCCGACTACTCCCATCACCCGCCAGGAAGCCATAGCCCGAGCCCGCGCCGCCGCGCTCAAGGCTCTTAGTCTGGACGACACGCTGGCCGAGGCGCATACCTCGCTCGCTTTTGTGTACTGGCACTACGACTGGAATTGGTCTGCCGCCGAGAAGGAATTCCAGCGCGCCTTGCAACTGAATCCCAGCTATCCCACTGCCCATCACTGGTACGCGTTCTACCTGGTCTCCCAGGGTCAGATGGACAAGGCGCTTGAAGAAATCCGCCGTGCCCAGGGAATCGACCCCCTTTCATTGATCATCAATACCGACGTCGCGCAATTGCTCTATTTTGCCCAGCGCTATGACCAAGCGATCGAACAAGCCAAGCGCGTGCTTGAAATGGATCCGGAGTTCGCATTGGCACGTGAGATGCTAGCATGGTCCTATCTGGGCAAGCAGCAATATGAAGCCGCTCTCGAGCAAATCAAAGCGGGTATGCGCATCCCGGGAGCCAAGTCTTACTTTGAAGCGAATCTGAGTGCGACCTATGCCTTGATGGGCCAAAAAGCTCAAGCCAAAGACATCCTGCGCAAGATAGAGGCGCTGTCAGAACAGAAGCACACAAGCCAGCTCTACGTGGGCATTGCCGAGGTGCACGCTGCGCTGGGCGAAACAGATCAGGCATTCGCATGGCTGGAAAAGGATGTCCGGAACCGCGATGGCGGGCTCACCTTGATCCAGGTATTGCCCTACTTCAATTCCCTGCACGAAGACACCCGTTTCAAGGACTTGGTCCGTCGCATTGGCCTGCCACCCCAAAACATCAGGGCCGCGGTTTCAAGTGCCTGTTCAATGACTGGGAGCCGGCTCTTGTAGACCTTGAAGTAGATGATCTCGTGGGGCTCAGTTTCCCGTCCCGTAAGCTCCCTCTCCACCTCCCGCACAAAACCCTCCGCGGGAGATGCGAGGCCGGAGGGAACTAGCAACGTTTGAATCTGCTCTTCCCTGCCAACATCGAGATGGTCAATAATGGGCGCGTTTTGGAGTATCATGCGCTCCTGGGGGAGGGATCACAATGTCGACTCTGACTCCCGAGCAATGGCAGCGCGTAAGCCCGTATCTCGACCAAGCCTTCGACATACCACAGAGCGAGCGCGCGGCATGGTTAGTGTCATTGCGCCACGAGGACGCAGATCTCGCATCGTTGTTAGAGGCATTGCTGGAAGAGCAGCAAAGTGCCGACTCAGAAGGATTTCTCGAAATCTCTCCCATACCTGCGCCGGTGGGAATCACGGGACAAACCGTGGGCGCTTACAAACTCATTGCACAAATTGGCGAAGGCGGGATGGGCACAGTGTGGCTCGCCCAGCGCACGGATGGTAGGTTCGAGCGTCAAGCGGCTGTTAAGTTTGTAAGTGGTGGGATGCCAGGCCGCGCGACTCAGGAGCGGTTTAAGCGTGAGGGCAGCATGCTCGGCCGGCTTACTCACCCTCATATTGCGGAACTTCTCGATGCTGGCCTCTCCTCCTTTGGTCAACCCTATCTGGTTTTGGAATACGTCGACGGCAAACCCATCGACCAATTCTGTGACGAGCACAAGTTCGATCTGGAAGCGCGCATCCGCCTATTTCTGGATGTCGTGGACGCGGTTGCCTATGCCCATGCCAATCTCATTGTGCATCGTGATCTAAAGCCCTCGAATGTGCTGGCCACTAAGACCGGAGACGTTAAGCTGCTGGACTTCGGCATTGCCAAACTGCTTGAAGGCGAAGGTCAATCAGGCGTCGCGACTCTGCTCACTCACGAGAGTGGTTCGGCGCTCACGCCACAGTATGCAGCGCCAGAACAGCTTTCCAACCGGCCGGTCACAACTGCTACCGATGTATACGGATTGGGCGTTCTGCTCTATGTGCTCTTAGCTGGTCAGCATCCTGCGGGTTCTGGTCCACATTCGGCTGTGGAGCTAGTGAGAGCCGTACTTGAGAACGAGCCGCCCCGACCTTCCCTTGTGGTTAGCTCGGCGCGCGATAAGGCCATTGCCGAAGAACGCTCTACCACTATCGACAGGCTGGAGCGTCAATTACGTGGCGACTTGGACACGATTGTCGCCAAAACTCTGAAGAAAAATCCTCAGGAACGATATGGATCCGCCACCGCCTTAGCTGACGACCTTCGACGCTATTTAAAACACGAGCCCATCAGCGCGCGCCCAGATACGCTTACTTACCGAACTGCCAGGTTTATGCGGCGCCACCGTAGGGCTGTGACGCTGGCGACTGTGGCCCTGGTCGCCATCATTGCTGCCATATCAGAAAGCGTGATTCAGGCCGGAGTTGTGCGTAAGGAGCGTGATTTTGCCCTTCGCCAGTTGTCGCGTGCAGGCGCAAACAACGATCTGAACGAGCTGGTGCTTTCGGGAATAACGCCTTCGGGTAAACCTTTTACACTTGATCGGATACTGGAAAGTGCGGAACACATAGTTAAACGGCAGCACGGCATTGACGAGGCTGTTCGGGCAGAGCTTCTAGTTTCCATTGGTCGGCAGTATGGGTACAGTGGAAACTACGAAAAGTCTAGGCAGTTGCTCGAGGAGGCTCGCGCACTTTCACAGTCTCTGCCGCTACGCTCATCTCATGCCCTCGCATCATGCGCACTGGGACAGGCATTATCCAGAGGGGGGAACTCGGCACGTGCCGAGGCGTTGTATCGCGAGGGAATCGCTGAGTTGCCAAGCGACAGTTCGTTTACTTTGGAACGAGTCTTTTGTCTATCGCGCGGCAGCGAGATCGCCGACGATACAGGTAGCGAACAAGACGCTTTCTCACGGGCTGACGCTGCCGAGCGCTTGCTAAGAACGTCCCCTTATCGTCCCGACTCCGTCGAATTAACAGTGCTTACCAACTTAGCCGGCACGTACTACAAAATAGGGCGGCCGGATCTGGCCGACGCTACCTATCGTCGTACCGTGGACCTCATCCAGATGATGGGCCGCGACGAGACTGTCCTGGCAGGCACCGTGCTTAACAATTGGGGAGTAATGTTGTTGCGTTCCGGACGCCCGATGGACGCAGAAAAATGCCTTCGTCGCACCATTGAAATCGAACGGTATTCATCGGGAGGGGAGGGCATATCTCCGACCAGTGAGGGCGTTTACAGCGAGGTCCTGGATGAGTTGGGTAGGATAACCGAGGCGGGCACTTACGCGGAGCAGGGCTATCGACATGGCTTGGCGGCAGGCGATGGCATCGCCATCCGGAAGGGTTTGCTCCAGCGCGCCCGATTTTACCGGCTTCAGAATCAGCTTGCCCGATCCGTGGAGATGCTGTCCCAGCTCGAGCAACGTTTGCATGCCAGCGTTCCGCCGGACCACATCTATTTCGGATATCTTGCCTCCGAACTCGCGCAGAATGCGTTTGCAAGCGGCGACCTCGTCAGCGCGAAGCGGTTTGCTAACCAAGCGATCGCGATCGCGCAGGGTTGGCAAAAAAAAGCTCATGGCTCCAGCTATTATGAAGGGAGATTTCTTCTCGAGCGATCGGCCGTTCTATTGAAACTGAACCATACGGACGAAGCGCTTGCCGACGCTACTCGCGCTGTTGCAATGTTCCAACAGGTAGCAATTTCCGGAAAGTCTTCCTCAGACATCGGCCGAGCTTATCTTGCGCAAGGCTATGCGCTTCAGCAACAGGGCCAACGTCCCGGGGCGCTTGCGGCCTTCCGCCTTGGCGCACAACAGCTAGAAAACGCATTAGGTCCAGACGATGCTGAATCCCGTTTGGCACAACAATTGGTGCGGGACAATTCCTAAGACCGATGTTCTCCTGCCTGATTCAGTCCTTAGACCGATGCGGGACGCACAGCACGAATACCTCTTTGAGGAACGTTGAGGGCTACTTTACCAGCGCTGGGAAAGCCGCATCTCCGGTTCTTCATTGCCGCCTCCCGGGCCAGTGCGCTGCAACGTCCATCGACCCCCGTTGGGTGCGTCGGCCGCCTGAGGCAAGACATTAATGCATACCCTCGACGACAAACAGGTCGGAAAGCGAGCGCGTATAGACGGTCCCATCCGAATTTTTCTTGCTCGCCACCTCGCTCTTCCATTCGCTGAAGTCAAAGACCGCCGCTGCGCCCGCACGACTGACGGTGATATCTGCCAGCGAAGCGTTCATACAAAGGAGGATCACATTCTCCACACAGTGCGCTCCGTGAGTTGCCGCTCCAAATTTCCGCGGATGCGGCAGCTCTAGAAATCGGCGTTCGGCTGTGCCGAGGCAGGATCCCGCACGTAGGCGACAGAACTGGGGGTGCAAATCCTTACATTCGCTGAAAGTTCACAGCTCGCCCTGGTGCGCCCTGCTAGCGGTGGGCGCTGGAAATTAACCGGGACGCCACTCCGGTGCGCAGCGTAATCAAGGTAACTTCGGGTGGGCAGTTCCAGCGGGTGGGAAAGAGGATGGTTCCAATCCCCACGTTAGTATAGAGAACGAGGGAGCCTAACTGCCGAAGGCCGGAGGGGTACTTCCGGCCCATCTTTGGCAGGTATAGTGGTCCGAGCAGCGGAAGGCAGACCTGTCCGCCATGGGAGTGGCCTGAAAGTTGCAAATCGACCGGATAGCGCACAACCGTGTCGGCAAAATCTGGTTCATGTGCGAGCAGAACTACCGGCTCTGCCGCCGGAACAGCCGCCAAGGTGAGATCGAGGTCAGCCCTACGCTTGAGCACGTCACCGACTCCTGCCAGCCACAACCGCTGACCACCCCGTTCCAGGGCAACGGCGGTGTTCCTGAGCACTTGGAATCCTACCTCGGAAAGCATGCGGGTCACTGTGCGTGCGTCCGTGGATTCGTCGTGATTTCCTAGGGCCGCGAAGACGCCGGAGCGGGCCCGGAGACTGCTCAGCAGCTGAGCGCAGGGTGCCGCCGGCTGCGCCGCCTTGCGCGCTGACTTGACCGTAGTAAATTCGGGCGCGGTTACAAAGTCCCCGGTCAACACAACCAGATCGGGTGATAGTTCATTGGAGATGCGGACCGCCGCTTCTATCGGCCGTATCGAGAAATACGGGTCGTAGTGAAAATCGCTGAGTTGCACGATCGTCATTCGATCGAAGCTGGCCGGAAGACGGCGTAGGAAGATCTCCTGTCGCACCAAGCGGGGGTGGTTCGGCTCCAACAGGATCGCATCGCCGGTGATGGCCAGGCTACCGGCGGTGGCGGCCCCAAGAAACCGTCGTCTTGAAATGGAAAAACCTGTCACGGGGTCCTTGGGAGGGTGACTCTATCAGGCAGTTTGTGGACTACAAGCCAAGACACTCAGGCTATTCTGCCGGCGGCAGAAATGCAACCGCCCGCTAGTCTAGGTAGTCTAGGGGGAATCTCAACTAGCCATTTTTCACTTAGCCGCGTTTTTTCAACTCAGGCAAAAGCCACGTCTGTGACGTTTGAGTTGGGCCAGCGAGCTCTGCCGGCAGCACGGCATCAGCGAGCAGGCCTACTACCGCTGGAAAGGGAAGTACGAGTTACGAGGGGAGGGAATCGGCGGATGTGAAGAATTAGTTGCGTGGAGCCGCTGCTTGCGTGGTCGCTCGCTTTCATAACTCTGGGAGAAGTGCAACTCTCAAGAAGAACTTATATAATCCGCCTCACCATGCCAAATCCAGAAACGCTGTACCAGGTGGCCGATCGGGTCGCCACCATTACCCTCAACCGGCCCGACAAGTTGAACGCCTGGACCGCCGTGATGGAGCGCGAGGTGCGCGCCGCCATGGTAGATGCGGAGCGGGACGATAACGTGCGTGTCATCGTTTTGACTGGTGCTGGGCGAGGATTCTGCGCGGGCGCCGACATGTCGCTGTTGAGCGCGGTCGCGGAAAAGGGGCTCGCCGAAGTGCGGCGCGCGCAGGCGACGCAAACCGCGAGCAGCATCGGCGGAGATGCACGAGCGGATTTCCAGAAACAATATTCTTACTTTCTGGCGCTGACGAAGCCGGTGATTGCGGCGATTAATGGGCCGGCGGTGGGGCTGGGCTTGGTGATTACGCTGTATTGCGACTTGCGTTTCGCGTCCGACGCGGCCCGCTTCAGCACGACTTTTGCGCGGCGCGGGTTGATTGCAGAATATGGAATGGCGTGGATGTTGCCGCGGCTCGTGGGGCACGCGAACGCGCTGGACCTGCTGTTTACCGCGAGAATGATCGATGCAGCCGAAGCGTGTCAAATGGGGCTGGTGAATCAGGTCTTTCCGCAGGAGACGTTTGCGGGCCGCGTGCAGGAGTTTGCCGCGGACCTGGCGGCAAACAGCAGCCCGCGCTCGCTGAGGGTGATCAAGCGGCAAGTATACGAGGCCATGTTCCAGACGCTGGCGGAATCGTTTGAAACTTCCGAGCGCGAACTGGTGGCAAGCCTCGCGTGCGAGGACTTCAAAGAAGGTGTGGCACACTTCCTCGAAAAACGTGCCCCGGCGTTTACCGGCAGATAGAATTTCCGCGCTTGGTGTCGCGCCACCAGGATGCCCGCAATGATCCCCAGCACGCGCTTGCGGCTTTCGTCCATGCTGGCACGGTATAGGGCCAGTTGGCCATTTCTTGGTGGACGATTGAGACATGGCTGCCAGAATCGTGTCCGTACTATTACAACTTCGCGTACTCCGCCTTGGCCTGTTTCAAGATGGGGATGTCGTGGATCAGCGTCCTATTGCGAGAACTCCTCAGTGAGTGAGGGCGATTTAGCGTCAAAGGGGGTTTGAGATCCCGCAACTCTTCGACGTTCATTGACTTGCCCTTCCCTTGGCCCTAACATTTCAGCCCGATGATCGGCCAGACCATTTCGCACTACCGCATCATCGAGAGACTGGGCGGCGGGGGAATGGGCGTGGTGTACAAGGCCGAGGACACCGAGCTTGGCCGCTTTGTCGCCCTGAAGTTCCTTCCTGAAGACCTGGCCCGAGACCCACAGGCGTTGGAACGATTCCGTCGGGAAGCGCGTGCTGCCTCGGCTTTGAACCATCCCAATATCTGCACCATCCACGAGATTGGTAAGCAGGGCAATCAGTCTTTCATCGTAATGGAATTTCTGGATGGGGTGACCCTGAAGCACCGTATCGAGCGTCAGCCGCTCAGCCTCGATCAATTGCTGGAGCTGGCAATTCAGATCTCGGACGCCCTAGATGCGGCGCACACAAGCGGGATCGTGCATCGCGACATCAAGCCCGCCAATATCTTCATTACACAGCGCGGACAGGCTAAGATCCTCGACTTTGGTCTTGCCAAGCTTTCGTTGCCACGTAATCTCGCCGAGCAGGCGACGGTGGGCAGTGGGAGCGGCGGATTGCCGGTCTCGGACTACCAGCTAACTAGCCCAGGGACCGCTATTGGTACGGTAGCGTACATGTCGCCCGAACAGGCGCGGGGTGAAGCTCTCGACCACCGTACTGATCTGTTCTCATTCGGAGTGGTGTTGTACGAGATGTGCACGGGCAAGCAACCATTCTCCGGGCATACGCCGGCCGTGGTCTTTGAAGCCATCCTTAATCGTGTACCCACGCCGCCGAGGCAGTTGAATCCGGGACTGCCCCCGCAACTAGAGGTCGTTCTGAACAAGGCTCTGGAAAAGGACCGTGACCTGCGCTGCCAGACGGCTGCGGAGTTGCGCGCTGATCTGAAGCGCGCAAAGCGTGATATAGATTCGTCGCGGGTTACACCCTCGGCTCGGGCACCCGAGGTTCTCTCTCCAGCTCCGGTGGCGGCGCCGACGAAGGGGCACCGCGCGCTCGTTGTTTCGGCGTTGGCCTTTGTGCTCGGCCTCGGACTGGGCCTTATAGCGGGCAAGGGCCTCTGGCAAGCCGCCGCAACGCCTGAGCCGCGATATCGCCAGCTCACCTTCCGACGGGGCGCAATCCGGGCGGCCCGCTTCGCTCCCGACGGACAGACCATCTTGTATAGCGCTGCGTGGCAGGGCAATCCCGTCGATGTTTTCACCGCCCGTCTCGATGCTCCGGAATCCCGTTCTTTAGGGCTGGGCCAGACTCAGCTCCTGGCCGTTTCCTCCACAGGAGAAATGGCGCTCTTGTTGAGAAGCCGCGCAGTCGGTACGTGGGTCAATGTTGGTACCCTGGCACGAGCTCCGTTGGCAGGTGGTGCGCCGCGGGAAGTCCTGGAAAACGTTCAATGGGCTGACTGGTCACCCGACGGAAATAGTCTGGCCATCGTCCGAGACGTCGGCGGGCGAAACCGTCTGGAGTATCCCGCTGGTCGAGTCCTCTATGAAACGAGCGGTTGGATCAGCCATCCACGTGTCTCCCCCAAAGGCGACCTTGTGGCGTTCCTGGACCACCCCATCCAGGGAGATGACGGTGGGTCGGTCGCAATCGTTGATGGCAACGGTAAGAGGCAACAGCTCACAAGCGGTTTCTACACCACCCAAGGCCTAGCCTGGTCAGCCAATGGGACGGAAGTCTGGTTTACAGGAAGCCGTGTAGGGGCAAATCGCGCCCTGTACGCGGTGTCGCCCAGCGGCCGGGAGCGCCTCGTCTCGGCGATGCCGGGAACGCTAATCTTGCTCGATATTTGGCGGGATGGCCGCATCTTGCTGATTCGCGCGACCTGGCGCCGTGAGCTCTTGGGTTCCCCTGCCACGAAAACCAAGGAGGTTGATTTGTCCTGGCTGGACTATTCCTATCCCGCCGATCTCTCGGAAAACGGCCAGTCGCTCCTTTTCGATGAGGAGGGAGAAGGCGGGGGAACATATGGAAAGGGGGGTGAGTGGGCCTACACGGTTTACCTTCGCAAGACGGACGGGTCGCCCGCCATTCGCCTGGGGGAGGGCGCGGCCGTGGCATTATCCCCCGACCAGAAATGGGCCATCTCACAGCCCGAAGGCTCCCCGGCTCAACTCACTTTGTTGCCCACCAAAGCCGGAGAGTCGAAGCCGCTGACCAACGACCAGATTAGTCACGTCTGGGCTCGCTGGTATCCTGACGGAAAGCGGGTGCTTTTCTCGGGAAACGAGCCGGGCCACGGCGTGCGGCTATATGTTCAAAGCCTTGGCGACGGGAAGCCGCAGGCCATCACCCCCGAGGGAGTCAATGCCACAGCTTTTGCCATCTCACCCGATGGCCAGATGGTGGCAGGGATCGGGAACGACCAGAATGGGTATATCTATCCCGTGTCTGGAGGTCAGCCGCGCGCGATCAACGGCTTTAATCTGGGAGAAGAGCCGATATGCTGGAGTGCCGATGGGCGCTCGATGTATGTCTACCAGCCCGGAGACCTGCCCGCCAGAGTTAATCGACTGGATTTAGCCACGGGACAGAGAACCCTGTGGAAGCAGCTCATGCCCTCCGACCCTGCCGGTGTTGAAAGGATCGGCCCCATCCGCATGACTACCGACGGCAAGACATATGTATACGGATACCATCGCACGCTAGCCGACCTTTACCTCGTAGAGGGATTGAAGTGAACGCTGCCGAGGGAAACAGCGCCGCGGCGAGTTGATACGAGTCATCCGCGACTACATCTCCGTGCGCAACCCCTCACTGCTTTTCCTGACCTCGACGGGCCAGTCCGGGTACTGCCGCCGAAGCCGCGCCCGCTTACCCCATGGCGGGCGATGGCGCACGAGCCGAATCGCTGGAACAAGACCTGAACCAGCGTTTCCCGCTGGATACGCAGATGCAGTCTCTGTGGTAGCCTGCGATTCAGGCGCAACTGGCGATCAACAGCAAGAACGCGGCTACTGCGATCAACCGGCTACAACCTGCCTTGCCGCCCATCGAGTACGGAGAGATTCTGTTTGTCGCCAACATCTCCTGCCTCCACCCAACCTACATTCGCGGCGAGACGCATCTCGCGGCTGGGCAGGGCAAGGAAGCCACCATCGAGTTCCAGAAGATTCTCGACCACAGCGGCATCGTCTGGAACTGCTGGACGGGAACCTTGGCACATCTAGGCGTGGCGCGTGCGAATGCCTTGCAAGCGAGAACCGCGCAGGGCGCTGACGCGGATGCAGCCCCGTGCGTGCGCTTGCAGCTTACAAAGATTTCCTACCCTCTGGAAAGATGCCGACCCCGACATCCCCATCCTGAAAGAGGCCAAAGCGGAGCACGCGAAGCTGCAGTAAGCTCGGGTTTGCGTCGGCATGGAGTCGTTGCAAGGTGGAAGCGCGGGCGTTATACGCAGGACGATCGCACTAGCTGGGTGAAGATCAAGAACCGCAAGTACTGCCAGAGCATACAGGCGCGACGACGGGTAGCTAGTTGCTTTGACTGGTTACCTCTCGCGGTTACTGGCTAGAAGATACCATCCGCCGACCGGTTGCTCTGGTGCTAGACTTTTGTGCTGGCTCCACGGGCCCCGATGAAGGCAACACTCCGCTGCATCAAACTTGCGACAATCATTAGTTTTCTCCTAGCCGTCCACAGCCTCTCCCTGGCAAAGAATCCACAGACATGGATTGAAGTCCAAAGTCCACACTTTGCGGTTGACAGCAATGCCAGCGAACAGGACGCACGCCGCGTTGCTGAACAGTTCGAGATGATACGCGCCGTGTTCCTGGAATACTACGGACATACTGGCGCCAGCGATGCACCGATCACCATTCTTGCGGCCAAGGACGAAGAAACCCTGCGCATGCTCCTTCCTGAGTTCTGGGAGAAGAAGAACTCCGTGCATCCCGCCGGCGTTTTCCTAGGGGGCGGCGATGCCAACTATGTGGCGTTACGACTCGACGTAAGCCTCAATCAAGGGGCTGACGTGCCCTACGAGCCTGTTTATCACGAGTACGTGCACTACCTTATGCGGCACCGTAGGTCCCAGCTCCCGCTGTGGATGGTCGAAGGGCTGGCGGAGTTTTACGGCAACACGAGGGCCGAGGGCAATAAGGTCTTGGTGGGTGCTCCGAACGCCGGGAATGTGAGGTTACTGCAAGGGACAGTGCTTCTGCCTGTAAACGCCCTGTTCGATGTGGATGCTTCGTCACCCTATTATCACGAGGAAAACAAGACTTCGATTTTTTATGCGGAGTCCTGGGCACTGACGCACTACTTAATTACGCGGGATTGGAAGGAGAAAACCCAGCGGATGAACGACTTCGATGCACTGCTTCGGAATGGAGTAGACCAAAGAGAAGCGGCTGCGCGCACGATCGGTGATCCGGCGGGCTTGGACACAATGCTGCAAAAGTACATTCAGAGTTCCGCGTTTTATGATTTGAAGCTGGATCGGCCTAAGATCGATGAAAGCGGTTTCCAAGCCCGTGGGATGTCCAATGCAGAGTCGCTTGCGGTACGAGCGGACTTCATGGCCCATGATGGGCATTACCCTCAGGCTCAGGCGATGCTCGAAGAAGCCCTCAAGCTGGACCCAAAGCTTGGCCCCGCCTGCGAGAGCATGAGCCTCCTCTACCTGACACAAAGAAATAGGGCCCAAGCATCGAAATGGGCTTCCCAGGCCCTAGCCCTGAATCCACAAAGCTTCCGGGCAAACTACTACACGGCTGTAACCTTAACGGAGAGCGGTTTGCACGACGAAAACACACTCTCCAAAGCAGAAGCGAGTTTGCGCACGGTGGTGAAGATCAATCCCGCATTTGCACAAGCATATGACCTCCTGGCCTACGTTTTGTCTCAGCCCGGGCCGACCCAGAAGCTGGACGAAGCGTACATGGCAACAATACAAGCGATAGAGCTCGAGCCCAGCAACATTTATTACCGCATTCGAGCAGTCGACGTGCTCGAGAAACAGGGACGTGCCGAGGACGCGATTCTTGCTGCAAACTTCACGATCTCTCGGGCTAAGACTCCCGCCGATCATGCGATGGCGGAGGCGTCGCTGGCCGGTGCCCAGCAATTCCAAGCATCCCAGAAGAAGATGAAGGAACAGCAGGAAGCGCAAGCATCGTCCGAGGCCTCCAGCGGAACCGCCAGCCCAGACCGCAAAGAATCGGCTAACGGCGGCCACGTGAGCTCTCGGACCGAGCAGGTGGCCCCTGGGGTCGCGGTAACCGGGCGCAACACCGGCGGCACCAACCTAAGAGATGGCGAATCCACCAGCGGGCAAATGGAGATCCTCAGCGATACGATGGGCGTGGACTTCGGTCCCTATCTGAACCACATGCTGCAGATTGTGCGGCAAAACTGGTACAACCTGATCCCCGAAATGGCGCGCCCGCCCGTCATGAAGCAGGGCAAGGTGGCCATCGAGTTCGCCATTCTCAGAGACGGGAGCGTGGCCGGAATGAAGCTTGCTGACTCTTCGGACGACGTGGCGCTCGACCGTGCTGCATGGGGCAGCATCACCACCTCCAGCCCGTTCCCAGCTCTGCCAGCTGAGTTCAACGGTCAGTATCTCGCGCTGCGGCTTTATTACTACTACAACATTGACCTAACCCAGGTCGCGGTTAAGACGGAACCCCCAGAAACTAACGCTGTAGCTAAGCCTGACATCATATCTAAGACCGAGCAAAGTGGTATTCGTATATCGCCATCTGGTCCTCTGAATCTGGTTGCCGGATTGTCTACACAACAGTTCACGGCAGAGGTCGGCGGGAATGTGGTCGCAGATGTGGATTGGGCCGTGTATGGAAACAACTGCGCGGAGGTCGACTGCGGCACGATCTCAGCGACTGGCCTCTACACCGCCCCGGCAAAAGTGAAAGAATCTCTCCATATCCTAGTGACTGCGAAGGAAACATCCACGCCCTCCAACTCAGCCTTCGCACGAGTGACGATTGTCCCCCCAGGTTCCTCCGCCTACCAGACGCAGTTTGCTAACCCAACTGACCAGAAGCCAACGACTCCCACAAGTTCTGCGGGCCAGGGCGCTGTGGGCCTATGTAACGACGCACACGATGGCGGGGGCTTTGCTGCACGCTTTCCCTGGTACGTGCAGGTCGTCCAGAGAAAGGTCTCTGAGAATTGGCTAAAGTACGAGGTTGACCCACGCATTAAAACCGCAAACCGGGTTTGTCTTAACTTCGATATTGATCGCTCCGGGCAACCAAGCAACCTTCGGATTGTGCAATCGAGCGGAGTTCCCTCGCTCGACAATTCGGCTGTGCGCGCAGTGCAGCGTGTTTACAACTTTGGTCCGCTACCAGCCGAATATGAGAAGGATAAGGTGTCGGTTCTATTTTGGTTCGATTACAAAACAGCACCAGACAACGAAACGCCCATTAAGCCCACGGTGACTGTCGTAGCGCCAAAGTCAAACTGACTTACGGAGTGGGGTGAGTCCGCCCACTGTCAGTCCAGGATGTCGGCCAGGTTGTCGCCGGTCTCCAATTGCAACATTACGGCAGTAGCAAAGAACTTTACGTCGACCAGAGGGATACGATCGACTAGATTCATCAATGAGTCCTGGATTGGAAGCCCCGCCTTTTGCTCTTGAAGAAGCAAGCGAAATTCCCCGGCCACGGGCTCTGTGAGCTCGTTGGAAACCAGCTCCAGGGCTGGCGTGAAGGTATGCCCAGCACGGACCGCACGGGCGAGAGTGCCAATCGCTTCGGGCAACAGCTCTTCAAATCGCTCGAAACGCTTATTACGCCGGTAAGCGGCGTAGGAGTAAGGCAGCAGGAAGCCGGCCAGCAGCCCCACGAAGACGAAGATAGGATTCCTCTTGGGGATGCCTCCGATTATCGTGCTGGTGATGTTCCTCGTCTCTCGGATCTTACCGGCAAGGTGATGACTACTGCATGGACGTGACCTTGCTATGGCTATTTATGCAACCATCTAAAGGAGAACGCCTTGAGATTCTTCGGAGCAACTCGAAGTGAGGCAGGTAAGGCTATGAATGATGATGCTTTTGTCTGCCTCGGTAACCGGGCGATCCTGCTGGATGGCGCGGGCGATGCCCGGGGTGCGGCCAAGGGCTGTGTCGATTTTCTCGTCGCACAGCTTGAGGCACGCCCCGACATGCCTCTGAACGAACTGATCGAGATCGCAAATCATTTCCTCCTGGGCGCAAGCCAGGAGAGCACTCTGTTGGCTCTACATGTACAGGGTTCAGCCCTTCTTACCGCGGCCTCCTGCGGCGATTCTCCTCTCTACCTAGTCCACGATGGCCGATTCGAGCAGATGAACGAAATAACAAAGCCGCGGCTTGGGACTCTGCATCCTGGGATTAAGCATCTTGCATTGCCGCTGAGGACGTCAGACGTGATTATTGGAGCAAGCGATGGCTTGTGCGTGGGTAGTTCCCGGTTGCTAAGCGCTGTGCAACGCACCATGCTGCAGCCAGGGAGCATGCCTGAGGCGATTCTGCAAGAGCAGCGTGATTCCTTCGATGATGTGACCCTCGTTTGTGCAGTGATCTGATAGCCGCTGCGGCCTTTGCGGCGCTTCTACTGCTAGAAGGCCTTGAGTTTGTATTGGTCAGCACTTGTGATGTCGTAGTGTTTTCCCAAGCTATTGTAATGTCGTAGCAGGGCTGGATCATCACAAATGGCCCTTCCCAGCGTCCAGCCCTTATCCAAGAACCTAGTTACGAATCTGTCTGCTTCGCCGCTTAAAGCTCCGTTGTTCTCTAGCTGGTCGATGATTGGGTCCAGCATGTGATTCCCGACCAGATTCCTGTTGCATCCCATCGACTTATGCGACTCCATCCTCCACTTCCGCAGCCTCTCTGCTGAGGGCAGCGTAGAGAAGTAATCTTTGCGAGGGCCATCTATCGGGCCCCACTCCCACAGCTTTGAAAGGCGAAATTTTGCTGCTATAGCGTAGAGCAGTCCGCGTCTTTTTAACTTGTCTGTCCCTTCGTCAGTCATTTCCCTTACCTCGGTATTTTCAAGGCCCGCGCCCCAGGTCTGGCGCAGTGTAGAAGCATCAAACCACACCGGTTAGGACGAAGATGGTGACGCAAGATGCTGATACTGTTGGATCACCTCCTCCCACGAGCCCCGCTGAAAGAGCGCACAAGAAGAGTAGGGAACTGTTTTCAATACTGTCGGTACTGGATTCATGCACTGGCTTAACGGAGAACCATCGCTTTTTTCGGCGGGCATAGATTCAGCGTATAGGTCAGCCGCGTGACAAATTCCCCAAAGCCGGGTCCTCGGCTCTGCTAGGTCCTCATTTTGGCCTGGTCCTACGCCTACCGGCTCCCATCGCCCGCAGTCCCTGCAGCACGGCTCGTCGATTTTTTCTCGGCGCTTCTGCATTCCGCCTCCAACGGCTGACTTGGACGCCACAGTTCGCCACGGAGCGAGGTTAGCTTGGACCCGTCCCACCGCCAGATGCGATGCCCAATGACTGGCGAAACGGAGTCAGGAATGTTCATAAACCAGCCGGCACCGGCTCAATCTCTGGTTGGATTGGTTCAGGCTCAGGCTCGAGTGCCGGCGCGTCCACCGGCAGTTCGAGCGGTTCGACGATGATGGTTCGCAATGGTTCCCCGATGTGCATGGCGTGCAATTCCTCTTTTCGATGTTTGGAGGAGAAGAGCGAAGAGAGTACTTTGTATTCCTAATCTCTGGCCCTGTCAAGAAGCCATTCTGAGGAAAAGCCGCTAGGGTAGCGGGATCTCGGCGCGTCCCCTCCCCTTCTGCACGACAAGGACAACCACTTACGGGACTGCCTGAAGTACCTGATCCTAACCCTGCCGGAGCCCTCTCAGAACTCGCTGAATCAGTTGATCCAGGAACAAGTGCGGCCCTTGGTGGAAGCCAGGGACATAACCTCGGTAAGGGCCGCGCAGATCAAAGCAGAGTACGAAGCGGCCAGTAAGCCGGTCCGGTTAGGACGAAAACGGTGGTAACTTTTTCATGCGTTCCGCCCATTTTTCTTTCAAATGGAAGGAACCGAGGGTTGCATAGATCATTGCGCAGCAATATCCAATCATGTACCAGATTGGACCAGCTATTGCGCGGCACACTACTGAATTGTGACAAGCGAGAAAAGGAATATTTTCATATTAGGATATCCACGATCTTCTTCCTGCTGTGGGCGCCTGAATGGATGATGACGCGCGTTTTAGGCACGCCGAAATGCGCGGCCAGGACCTCGACGAGCCGCCCGTTCGCCCTGCCCTCGCGCGCCGGGGCGTCGAGCCGCACGAAATATTCCCCGTCGCGCTCCTCGACCGAACTGACGCGACTATTCGGTTTGACCGTGACGCCGAGACGCATGGCCCGGTAAAAGTCTCGCCCTTGAGTATAGGACGGAGTCAGACGGCGGGGAAGAGTGGACACGTCGGGGTCACGTTCGGAAACGGCCTGTCGCCCGCGGTGTTGCCGCCGGCAGGTGGTCAAAGTCGAACACCACCCTGCGCGCTGCAATGGCGGAAGAGCTTGGCGTTCCGCTTGAGCCGGCATTACCCTGAGGCCCAAGCGATCGAAGAAGCGCTCAAGCTGGACCCAAGCTTGGTTCCGCCTGCGAGAGCTTGCTCCAAATCAGTTTTGGCGTTTCTGTCTTTGCTGATGTTTGCCCCGATTTTTTTGCCGGACATCATTAACAATAGGAGGGATGAGGGGATTTCCTAGAGGCCACTCGTTATTGGGCTGGGCCGATGCTTGTGCTTCCCGAAGTTCCTTCCTTTCCTCCTTCTGGGGTGCTTAAGCAACTG
>Ga0187768_1000068_pt1 | contig 23426 bp, 26 predicted proteins | sample 0216_QUI02_MP10__3_FD_148678 | JGI IMG/M metagenome (GOLD analysis project Ga0187768, IMG submission 148678) | Tropical peat soil microbial communities from peatlands in Department of Meta, Colombia - 0216_QUI02_MP10_20_MG | ecosystem: Environmental > Terrestrial > Soil > Wetlands > Peat ...
GCGGCCTACCTGCTGTGGCTCTACCAGCGAGTGTTCTTCGGGCCAGTCACCAATCCCAAGAACGAGAAGCTGCTTGACCTGACCCCGCGCGAGGTCGCCTACTTCACCCCGCTGCTGATCCTGGCGTTCGTCATCGGCGTTTATCCGAAGCCGTTTTTCCAGGTCCTGGAGCAGCCTTGCAACCAGATCGTGCAGACGGTGCGGCCGGATTACCCGCTGAAGTCGGCGCCGGTCGAGGCTGCCATGCCTGAGCACGTGAGTCAGGTTCCGGCGATCCACCCGGCCAAGACGGTCGCCGCGCAGCATGCTGCTGCGGCAGCGGCCACAATTGAGGGGAAGCACTAGTGTCCGCCTTCTCCCAATATTTCACCGGGTTCGACTACACGCTATCGCTGCCCATGGTGCTGCTCACGCTGTTCTCCCTGGGCGTGCTGCTCATCGACCTGATGCTGCCGGCGGAGTGGAAGCGGCTGAACGCCGTCACCGCGCTGCTAGGTGTCGCTTTCTCGGCGGTCGCGCTTTTCTGGCGGATCCAAGTGCCCTATCGCGCAGCGCAAGAGCATGGCGTTCCGCTCTATCGCTTTACCCACGGCTTCGGTGGCACTATCGCGATGGATTCCTTCGCCATCTACTTCTTCTATTTATTTCTGGCGGCGGGCGCGATCACCATCCTCATGTCCACCCGTTACCTGGATATCGAGAAAGAGAACCACGGCGAGTTCTACGCGCTGATCCTGCTGTCGATTGTGGGCATGATGGGCATGGCCTGCGGCACCGACCTCATCATGCTCTTCATCAGCCTGGAGCTGATGGCTATCTCCACTTACGTGCTGGTCGGCTTCCTGCGCCGCGACCGTCGCTCCAACGAGGCTTCGCTCAAGTACCTGCTGCTGGGCGCGTTTTCTTCGGGAATCTTCGCCTACGGCCTCTCGCTGCTTTACGGACTGACCGGCAGCACGCGACTGCCGCAGATCGCCGCCATGCTCAATGAGCGCCTGGCCGCGCAGCCGACGGACCCGATTCTGGTGCTGGCTCTCATCACCACCGCTACCGGCCTGCTCTTCAAGGTCGCGGCCGTGCCTTTCCATCAGTGGGCGCCGGACGCCTATGAAGGCGCGCCGACTTCCATCACCGGCTTCATGTCAGTGGCCGGCAAGGCCGCGGCCTGGGCGCTGCTGCTGCGCATCTTCCTCGATGGCATCGGCCCTCTGCGGCCGCTCTATCTGCCGCTGCTGGTGTTTGTCGCCGTCGCCACCATGACCGGCGGCAATCTCGCTGCGCTCACGCAGACCAACCTCAAGCGCCTGTTCGCCTACTCCTCGATCGCCCACGTCGGCTACATGCTCTTGGGCGTGGTTGCCGGCGACCAACGCAACGTCAATGCCGACGGCATCAAAGGCATCCTGATTTATCTGCTGGTCTACACCTTTATGAACCTGGGCGTTTTCGCGGTGATCACCTCGCTGCGGCGGCGCGAAATCATCGGCGACGAAATCGACGACATCGCCGGCCTCTGGTTCAAGGCGCCCACCGAAGCCGTGCTAATGATGATCTTCCTGCTGTCGCTGGCCGGAATCCCGCCGCTGGCGGGCTTCTACGGGAAGTACTTCATCTTCCTGTCGCTGATCGAGACCGGACACTACGCACTGGCGTCGCTGGCGGTGCTCTATGTGGCGGTGGCGCTCTACTACTACATCAAGGTGGTGAACGCCATGTTCATGCGGCCAGCGGTGGACACCGTGCCCGTCAGCCTGTCGTTCGGCATGAGCACGTCGCTGGGAATCACGGCGCTAGCCACCGTTGGCATCGGCCTGTACCCGGATCCGTTCATCCGCGCGGTTAACTGGTCGCTGAACCTGGCGCAGTATGCGCCCGTGGCACAACTGCTGCGCTAAGGCGATGCCTGCGCCGCCGCCGGAGGAACGCAATCAGCAGAAGCGGAGCTTTATGGTGCTGGTCGCCCGTTACAGCGGCCTGGCTCTGGCTCTGCCCGCCTCGACCTTCGTCGGCTGGGTCATCGGGACGCTGCTCGATAGGTGGTTGCACACGAGTTGGCTCTATCTGGTGGGCCTGATCCTTGGCATCATTGCCGGCTTCGTCGAGTTGATCCGTGCCGTGACAGGGCCGGAGTCGAAGCAGTAGCGCCGGCAGGGAACGACTACAATGCCCTCCATCTTCATGGCCGACGAGCCGACGATTCCGCGGCAAGCTGAGAGCCTCTATTCTGGCGCCTACAACCGTATCGTGCGCTTCATGGTGGGGTTGGGGGTGGTAGCGGAAATCGGCGTGCTATTGCGATTCGGCCTCGCGGTGGGCGCTGGGTTTCTACTTGGCTGCGCGATTGCGTTCTTGAATTTCCACTGGCTGAAGCGTGTCGTGAGCGCGCTGGCTGACCGCGCAACCGCGACGGGTGAGCGTCAATCGAGCAAGGGCGTGGTTCTGCGTTTCCTTCTGCGCTATTTTTTGATAGCCCTCGGGGCCTATGCTATATTTTGGATTTCTCGAAACGGCTTGTATGGCCTTCTTGCCGGCCTGTTCTTGCCGGTCGGCGCGATTCTTATGGAAGCGGTTTATGAGTTATGCGCCGCGTTGCGGCGCGGGGTCTGAAGCGGGTACTGACTACTGGCAACTGGCGACTGATTTTCATGGAACAACTTCCTTTTACCGCACTTCTCAATAAGTACTTCGGCGGCATCGCGCTGGCGCTGCTGCAGGCCCTGCATATCCATCCCGAGCACCCCAAGACTCCGATCACCAATTTCGTGGCCATGGAAATCCTGGTAGCAATCCTGCTGCTGGTGTTCTTTGTGCTGGTGCGGATGCGGCTTTCGGTCGAAAGCCCCGGCGGCTTGCAACATATTGTCGAGGGGCTGCACGGATTCATTCAGAACCAGAGCGAAGAGATCATTGGCCATCACAGCGAAAGGTTCACGCCTTTCCTGATGGCGCTCGGCCTGTTCATTCTGATATGCAACCTGATGGGCCTGATTCCCGGGTTTGAGTCGCCGACCGCGAATCCGGCTGTGCCGCTGGGCTGCGCGATGACGTGCTTCGTTTACTATCACATTCAGGGAATCAAGAAGAAAGGTCTGGGACCTTACCTTAAAGAGTTCATGGGGCCATTCGGTTCGGACGTACCGTTCGTCATGCGCCTTTTCCTCCAGCCGTTGATGTTTATCATCGAATGGCTCAGCAACTTGGCCCGCATGCTCTCGCTTACCGTCCGATTGTTCGCCAACATGTTTGCCGGTGACCTGGTGACCCTGGTTTTCTTTTCGCTGGTTCCGCTCGGCATCCCGGTGGTGTTCATGGGCCTGCATATTTTCGTTTCTTTCCTGCAGGCTTACATTTTCGTGTTGCTGACGACGGTGTACCTGCAGGGCGCCGTGTCCGAGGCACATTAGAGCAGTTGTCAGTCGTCAGTTGTCAGTCGCCAGTTTGTCAGCTACGCAGTCAGCTCTGCAATTTCTGACAACTGGCAACTGGCCACTGGCAACTGGTTCCGTCAGCGTGAGGGCGTCTGCACGAGGATGACGTCAACCACCCACTGGCGGCAATTCTGATAGAGGAGAGTCAACATGCGTCGTACCTTGAGCTTTATCTTCATGGCACTGGCGGTGATGTGCTTCGCCGTGCCTGTCTTCGCCCAGGGAGGAGCCGCCGGCTCCGCCACCAACTGGGTCGCCATCACGTCCGGTTTTGCCATGGCCATCGCTTCCGCCGTCTGCGGAATCGGGCAGTCCAGGGCTACCGCCGCCGCCTGCGAAGGGCTGGCGCGCAATCCCGCGGCCCGCGCCGGCATCCAGCTCGCGCTGATTCTTGGCCTGGCGCTGATCGAGTCGCTTGCGCTGTACACTCTGGTGATCATCTTCGCCAAGGTAAAGTGAGCGCGCTTTCGCGGGCCCGTTCGACAGCTTCTCTTTGCGAAGCTGCTCAGGGCAGGCTAAGAAGCTGAGCCCGCGGCGCTCATCCTGAGCGAAGCGAAGGATCTTGGATCGTGAAAGCCCCTGCGCGAGCGGGGGCTTTTCCTTGCGGCAACGTAACCCACATCTGCCAAAAGAAGCCAGGTGTGGGGCACCCTCACCGCACCAGCAGCGCGGCTCCGCGGCTGGCGTAATCGAGGACGCGTCCGGGCAGCACGCCGAGATAGATGGTTGCAGCTACGGTCAGGGTCAGGGCGATGCCGAGCGGCATGCCGACGCCCTCAAGCGGCGGTGCCGGCTGTTGCGCGTCGCGCATGTACATCAGCACGATGATGCGCAGGTAGTAGTAAGAGGCGATGGCGCTGTTCACGACCGCAATGATCACCAGCCACACCAGGTTCGATTGCAGCGCAGCGCTGAATACGTAGAACTTGGCGAAGAAGCCACCGGTGATGGGAATCCCAATCAGCGAAAGCAGGAAGATGGTGAGCGTGGCGGCCAGGACGGGTGAGCGGCGGCCAAGGCCGGCGTAATCCTCCAGCGTGACGTAGCGTTCGCCCGCCGAGGCGAAGTGGCTGACCACGGCAAACGCTCCCACGTTCATCAAAGCGTAGGCGGCAGTGTAGAACATCGCCGCCGAGATTCCGATCTCGCGTGCAGCCGCGAAAGCCACCAGCAGGTAGCCGGCATGCGCGATGGACGAATAGGCCAGCAGGCGCTTGACGTTGTCCTGCACCAGCGCCGAGATGTTGCCCAGGGTCATGGAAAGCGCTGCTGAAATCCATACCGGCCAGAACCATCCGGGAGTGGAAGCAGCGAAGAAGATGCGCAGCAGGACGGCGAACGCCGCCGCTTTAGGCGCCGTGGACATCAGCCCCACCACGGGCGCGGGTGCGCCTTCATAGACGTCCGGGGTCCACACGTGGAACGGCGCTGCCGCCACCTTGAAACCGAGGCCGACGAACATCAAGGCTACGGCAGTCAGGATCATGGCCGTGTGTTCTCCGCCCTGGATCGTGGCCGCGATCTGGTAGATCCTGGTGGTGCCGGTCGCGCCGAAGGTCAAGGCCACGCCGTAGAGGAAAAACGCGGTCGCGAACGAGCCCAGCAGGAAATACTTGATGGACGATTCGATGCTCCGGGGCGCGCGCCGCCGGAATCCGGCCAGCACGTAAGTCGAGATCGACGAAATCTCCAGCGCGATGAAGATCAGCACCAGTTCGACCGCCGACGACATCAGCACCATGCCCACCGCGCCGAACAGGATCAGCCCGTAGTACTCGCCGGCGCGGATCTGCTGGTCTTCGAGATACTCGAACGACGACAGCACTACCAGCGCGGCGATGAAGGTGATGAGAAAGTGAAAGAAGATGCTGAAGCTGTCCACCCGCACCATATCGAAGAAGGCCGTACCCGGGTGGCTGGCCTGGTACACGGTTGCGGCGAGCGCGGCCAGTGTGCCGATGAACGCCAGCCATCCCAGCGGCTTGCGGCTGGCGCCCGCCGGCAGCGCCGCTTCCGCCATCATGACAGCGACGCCGAACAGCGTGAGGAGGATCTCCGGCAGCACGCGAATGTAGTCGGAGGCTTGGATCATCGCACCAGGCCCTCCGCCATCTGCGCCAGCGGCGAGAGCACCGTGCGCACCGCCGGTTCGATGGCATTCAGCCAGACCAGCGGGGCAACGCCCATAGCCAGCGCGGCCAGCGCCGTCGGCCAGAGCGTAATTTGCTCGCGCGCGTCGAGGTCCGGCACCGCGGCATTGGCGTCTCGCTTCACTTTTCCGAAGAACACGCGCTGGTACATCCACAGCAGATAACAGGCGCTCCAGATGACGCCGGTGGCCGCCAGGATTCCGTATAGCGCTTTAGCCTGGAACGCGCCGCTCAGCACCAGGAACTCGCCCACGAAGCCGTTGAGCAGCGGCAGCCCCATAGACGACAACATGATGACCATGAAGAAGGTGGCGTAGATCGGCATGGGCGTGGCCAGCCCGCCGAACTCGGAGATTTCAAACGTATGCCGCCGCTCATAAAGAATGCCCACCAGCATGAAGAGCGCGCCCGTGGAGACGCCGTGGTTCAGCATCTGGTATACGGCGCCGTCCGTGCCCATTTGTGTAAAGCTGAAGATGCCGAGCACGACGAAACCAAGATGGCTTACCGACGAGTACGCCACCAGCTTCTTGAGGTTCGGCTGCACCATAGCTACCAGGGCCCCATAAATGATGCCGATGATCGCCAGCGTGATAATCCAGGGCGCGTGTTCGCGCGCCTGCTCGGGGAAAAGCCCGAGATTGAAGCGCAGCAGGCCGTACGTTCCCATTTTCAGCAGCACGCCCGCCAGCAGGACCGACCCGGCCGTTGGCGCTTCGAAGTGTGCGTCCGGCAGCCAGGTATGCAGCGGGAAAATCGGCACTTTCACGGCGAAGGCGATGAAGAATCCCAGGAAACACCACAGCGCAGCCTGCCATCCGATCTGTCCGCCCTGCACCGCCGAGTGAATGGCCGTGTAGTCGAAGCTCCCGGTGCGCGCGTAGAGCCAGATGATCGCTGCCAGCATGAACATGGAGGCGATTATCGTGAACAAGAAGAACTTCACCGCGGCATACACCCGCCGCTCGTGGCCATACATGCCTATGATCAGCGCCATCGGGATCAGGGTGGCTTCCCAGAAGAAATAGAAGAGGAACAGGTCGAGCGAGACAAAAACCCCGATCAGCGACGTCTCCAGAATCAGCAGCAGGATGAAGAATTCCTTGACGCGCTCGTGCACCGACTTCCACGAGATCAGCACGCACAATGGGCTGAGGAAAGTGGTGAGCACGACCAGCCACATCGAGATGCCGTCGATGCCGAGGTGGTAGTGGATGTTCGGGCTCGCAATCCAGGGGGTGTTGATTTCGTATTGGAAGCCGCTCGCGCCGCGGACGAAGTGCACCGGAAGATGCAGCGATAAGACAAATGCCACCAGCGTGACGGCGAGCGCGAACCAGCGAATCACGTCGTCCCTGCGCGGGAAGAACAAGAGCAGCAGTGCGCCGGCCAGCGGTACGAAAGTGACCATGGTGAGGATGGCCGCATCCATCATCGCACCCCCAGGTACACCATGTAGGCGATCACCACGGCGGCGCCGGCGGCGACCCACCCAGCGTACGAGCGGACGTTACCCGATTGCATGTGACGGAGCGCGTCGCTGACGTGCTCGGCGCCTTCGGCGGACTCATTCGCCGTTGCGTCTATGGCACCGGCATCAATGCCACGCCACAGGATGTAGGTCGAGCCCTTGATCAGCGGCTCCACGAAAGCGGCGTCGTATCCTTCGTCTACGTAGTACTTGTCGCGGACCGCTGTATACAACCCACCCAGCGCGGCGGCGATTTTGTCGGGCAGGTCGCGACGCCACCAGTAGAGCAGCAGGGCAAGGAAGAGTCCAAGCAGGGCCGCCAGCACGGAGATACCTGCCAGCAACGGCTCAGCACTATGCTTGGCTCCCACGACCGCGGCTTCTTCGGCGTGGGCGGCGAACACCGGGGAGAGAAAGTGTTCAAAGCGCTGCGTCCCGCCGATCATTTGTGGCCAACCAATCCAGCCACCGACCACCGAGAGCACGGCGAGGATCGCCAGGGGAATCAGCATTACCTTCGGGCTTTCATGGATGTGACCATATCCATGCTCGCCGATGCCTGCCTCAATTCCGCGGAAGTCCCCGAAAAACGTCAGGAACCACAGCCGGAACATGTAGAACGAGGTCAGGAACGCGGTGAGCACGCCGACTGCCCAGAAGATCCAGCTCCCATGCTGGCTTGCGAACGCGTTCCAGAGAATTTCATCCTTGCTGAAGAAGCCCGCGAACGGCGGAATGCCGGCGATGGCGAAGGTGGCCGCGGTCATTGTCCAGAACGTCCACGGGATGTGTTTTCGCAGGCCGCCCATGCGGCGCATGTCCTGTTCACCATCGAGGCTGTGGATCACGGAGCCCGCCGCCAGGAACAGCAGTCCCTTGAAGAAGGCGTGGGTCATCAGGTGAAAGATGCCGGCGGAAAACGCCGCCACGCCGCATGCCAGGAACATGTATCCGAGCTGGGAGATGGTGGAGTAGGCGAGCACCTTCTTGATGTCGGTCTGCGCCATGCCGATGGTCGCGGCGAACAGCGCGGTCAGGCAGCCGATGATGGCCACCACCAGCATCGCCGAGGGCGCGCGGCTAAAGATCACGTTGGAGCGAGCCACCATGTACACGCCCGCGGTCACCATGGTGGCGGCGTGGATTAGAGCTGAAACCGGTGTGGGGCCCTCCATCGCGTCGGGCAGCCAGACGTAGAGTGGAAGCTGCGCCGACTTGCCGGCAGCGCCCGTCATCAAGAGCAGGCCGATGGCAGTCAGCAGGCCCGGGCCGGCATTCTCGACGCCCAGCCTCGAGATGGCAGGGAAGAGCCGGCCGAAATCGAGCGACCCAAAATGTTTGATGAGCAAAAACAGTGCAATCAGAAATCCGAAGTCACCGATGCGGGTGACGATGAACGCTTTCTTACCCGCCGAGGCCGCCGAATCGCGCAGGAAGAAAAACCCGATCAGCAAGTACGACGAGAGTCCCACCCCCTCCCAGCCGATGAACATTGCCAGGTAGTTGTTGCCCAGCACCAGCGTCAGCATGAAGAACATGAACAGGTTCAGGTAAGAGAAGAAGCGGTAGTAGCCGCCTTCATGCGCCATGTAGCCGATCGAGTAGATGTGGATCAGGAACCCGACACTGGTGACCACCAGCACCATCACCATCGAGAGCTGGTCGAGGTACAGACCATAGCTAGCCGCGAAGCTGCCTGCGCGAATCCACGTGGCGTAATCGTGGACGTACGGGACCATTTGGTGCGGGAGGCTGAGGAATTGCGCAAACACCCGCCATGCCCATGCACAGCTCGCGCCTACAAACACGTTACCGACCAGCGTTACGACGCGGTGGGAAAACCGGCGTCCCAGCAGCCCATTGATGGCGGCGCCCACCAGCGGCAGGATCGGGATCAGCCAAAGATGAAGGTGTGGTCTCATAGCTTCAGCAGGTTCACGCGGTCAATGTTCAGCGTTTCGCGGGTGCGGAAGACCGCGATGATGATAGCCAGGCCGACCGCGGCCTCGGCTGCCGCCACCACCATCACGAAGAACACGAACACCTGGCCGTTCAGCGATTTCCATTGCCATGCAAACGCCACGAACGCCAGATTGACCGCGTTCAGCATCAGCTCGATCGACATGAACAGGGTGATCAGATTGCGCTTAATCAGGAAGCCGACCACGCCCAGCGCAAACAGGATAGCGCTCAGAACCAGGTAGTAAGAGATCGGAACCATCTGGCGTTATTCCTCCCTGCGCGCGGGCGGCTGGTCCGGGCTGCCCGATCCGGTCGTGGTTCCGGCCGGGCTGGCGAGCACCACGGCGCCCATAATGGCGATCAAGATCAGTATCGAGGTGATCTCAAACGGCAGCAGGAAATCCCGAAAGAGCAGTTGCGCGATGGCGGCGGGCGAGCCCAGGAAGCGTCCGGCCAAATCCACCGGCACGGGATGCGGGTTGCGCGCGAGCAACGTCCACGCGACCAGCCCGGCGAGCAGCACCACCGCGGGGAATCCCAGGAGCATGGCGACGCGACTGCCGGGCGTGCGCTCCTCTTCGCCGGCGTTGAGCAGCATGATGACGAAGACGAACAGCACCATGATGGCGCCGGCGTAGACGATCACCTGGATGGCGGCCAGAAATTCCGCTCCCATCAGCAGAAACAGCGCAGCCAGCGAGGCCATCACCACGATCAACGACAGCGCGCTGTTGATGGGATGCCGCTGCGCCAGCAGGTTTATCGCCGCGCCCACGGCGATGGTCCCGAAAACGAAGAATAAGACGAGTTCAAGCATTTATTTCTGCAAGGCCACAATGAGACTTGTGGCCAGCACGTTGGCCACGGCGATGGGGAACAGCACCTTCCACCCGAACCCCATCAACTGGTCATAGCGGAAGCGCGGCAGCGTACCGCGAATCCAGATGTACAGAAAAATGAAGCAGAACACCTTGAGCACAAACCAGAAGACGGGCAGGATCGCTTGCAACCATCCCGGCCCGAACAACGGCCCGTGCCAGCCTCCCAGGAATAGCAGCGTGGCGATCGAGGCCACGGTGATCATGTTGGCGTACTCCGCCATGAAAAACATGGCGAACTTCATGGAGCTGTACTCGGTGTGGTAGCCGGCAACCAGCTCGGTCTCGGCCTCGGGCAGGTCGAAAGGCACGCGGTTGGTCTCCGCGAAGGCGGCGGTCAGATAAACGAAAAAGGCGACGATCTGAGTCGGCCAGCGGAAGATGTTCCAGCGCGGAATCCAGAACGCCATGTGTCCGCCCTGCGCATCCACGATCCCGCGCAGGTTCAGGCTGCCGGACATGATCAGCACTCCCACCAGCGAAAGTCCCAGCGCGATCTCGTAGCTCACCATTTGGGCGCTGGCGCGCAGGCTGCCTAGCAGTGAGTACTTGCTATTCGATGACCATCCGGCGAGCGCCACGCCATATACGCTGAGCGAGGTAATGCCCAGGATGATGAGCAGGCCGATGTTGACGTCCGTGATCTCCAGCGGCGTGTGTACCCCGCTCACCGTTATCCAGCCGCCGATGGGCACGAGCGCAATCGAGGTCAGCGCCAGCACCAGCGAGAGGATGGGGGCAGCGAGGTAAAGAGGCTTGTCAACGTAGGGCGGCGTGAGGTCTTCCTTAAGAATGAACTTCGCCCCGTCGCACAGCGGTTGCAGCAGGCCAAAAGGCCCGACGCGTTGTGGACCCCAGCGGTTCTGTATGTGTCCGACCACCTTGCGCTCCAGCCAGGTGCTGTAAGCCACGGCGGTGAGCAGCACCACCAGCGCAATCACGATCTTGATCACGGTGACGATGACGAACGTGGTGATGCTCAGCATGTTGGGGAGTCGCGCTTCAGTCCGCGGCGATTTCCTTTTTCTCGTTTGGCAAGCGGAGCCGGGTTTCCATGACGCCGTTCAGCACGTCGCAATAACGGCCGAGCGTGCCGGAAGTGAAAAGGTTGTCGTGGGAGGGCAGCAGAGAGCGGTCTGCCTCCGTCCTGCCGGGCGCGAGCCCTGCAGTAGCAGTGTGAACGTCGTTGCCGGCCAGCAACTCCAGCCGGCCTGTGTGGTAGCCCGGTACCAGGCGCTGGATCTCTTCCAGCACGGCGAACGGGTTGAACGGACTGACGCGCGGCTCGTAGCCCTGGCGCCAGTTCCAGATCGCCTGCCGGTCCGCTTCACCCGACTGCACTCCGCGCGACTCGCCGAAGTCGGCGCGCATCCCACCGGCCCCCATAGGTATCAGTTGGCCGATGTCGAATCCCATCAGCTCGGCCAGGCGCACGATAATCTCAAAATCCGGTTTTACGCCTTCGCAATCGCCGGCTTTGCGCAGCAATTGCAGGTCGCCACAGGTGTTGGTGAAGCTGCCGGATTTTTCATAGGCGCAGGCCGCCGGCAGCACTACGTCGGCGATGTTCGCCGTTTCGGTGAGGAACAGGTCCTGCACGACGACGAATGTTTCTGCCAGGGCGAACGGATCGATGTCATAGCGCTCCACCGGATTCGAGCCCACCACATACAGCGCCCGCAGCTGGCGCTGTTTTCCCGCCGCGACCATGGCTGCAAGGTCCATCCCCGGCTGTTGCGGGATCGACTTCCATTGCTCGCCAAAACGGGCCGCTTCGCTGAGCGGAAGATATCCCGGCAGCAGGTCGGGATAGAGACCCATGTCGGCGGCGCCGCGCGAATTGGCGTAGTCGCCCAGGCAAATGAATCTTGCGCCCGCAGGAACGGCGGCGCGTACCAGCGTGGCCAGCTCCGGGCCCCGCAGTTCCGATCCCAGGATGATCACCAGATTCTGCTCGCCCTGCAGCTTTTCGCGGAAACTCACCAGCTTCTCGCGCGTGGTCTTATCCGGGACCAGGGCCTCGGCGGCGGAATCGTCGCCTGCGAGAAACGCCGCGGCCTTGCCTTCCGCGCCCTCGGGAATTCGCAGGAACTGCTTTGCCTGGCGCGTCAGCTTGATGGGCCAGGAATTCACAACGTACAGCCGCGCGCCGTGCAGGCGGAGGTTGGTGCGAATCTGCCACGCCAGCAGCGGGTGCTGATACGTTGGGTCGTCGCCGATGAGCAGCAGCGCCGGCGCCGACAGCACCTCGCGCATGCTCGCCGTGGCGTTCGCGTGTCCGAAAATCGCGTTTACGAACGCTGGGTAGTCGGCCGTGCGGTGGTGGTCGATGTTATTGGTGCGCAGCACCAAACGCGCAACCTTCTGCAGAAGATAATTTTCCTCATTGGTGGTTCGGTTGGAGCCGATCACGCCGATGGACGCGCCGCCGCTGCTGTCGCGTGCCTCGCGAAAACGCCGTGCCACCAGCTCCAGCGCTTCCTCCCACGACGACGGAGTGAGCGTCCCGTTCTTACGCACGAGCGGCTGCTTCAGCCGCTCAGGATGCTCGACGAAGTCGAACGCGTAGCGTCCCTTGATGCAGAGGAAATCGCCGTTGATGCCGCTCTTGTCGCGATTGTCGCCGCGGACGATCTGGTTGCCGCTGCCCTGGCGACGCACACCTAGCGTCGTCTTGCAGCCATCGGCGCAGTGCAGGCAGACGGTCGAGACGTGGTTCATCTCCCAGGGCCGCGTCTTGTAGCGGTAAGCTCCCGAGGTCAGCGCGCCTACCGGGCAGATGTCAATGCACATGCCGCATTCTTCGCACTCGAGGTAGTCCTGGTGATTCGGCACGATCAGCGAGAGCGACCCGCGGTTCTGGATGCCGAGCGCCGCCACGTCCATGCCTTCATGGCAGACGCGCACACAGCGATAGCACAGGATGCAGCGGGGACGGTCGAAAAACACGACCGGCGACCACTGCTCTTCGTCTTTGTGGTTCTTGAAGTCGACGAGCCTGGACTCGGAGGCGCCATAGCTGAACGTCATGTCCTGCAGCTCGCATTCGCCGCCGGCGTCGCACACCGGACAATCGAGTGGATGGTTCTGCAGCACGAACTCCAGCATGGCCTTGCGCGCCTGGTGCACGGTGTCGCTCGTCGTGGTCACCGCCATGCCTTCCTGGATGACAGTGGTGCACGCCGTCTGCAGCTTGGGCATCTTGGCGATTTCCACCAGACACATGCGGCATGCACCCTGCAGAGAGAGCCCAGGGTAGTAGCAGAAGAACGGTACCTCGATGCCGGCGCTCTTGCAGGCCTCGATCAGCAGCGTGCCCGCAGGCGCCGTGACCTTTCTGCCGTCGACCGTGATGTTGACGTCAGCCATAAATCAGTGTGCGTGCGTCCAGGGATCGGCTGTTCGGTGATCATACGCAGCCAGTACCGGTAACCGCTCGATCGTGCCGTGGTCCTCGAACGGGCAGGGCTTGCCATCAAGATGATCCTCGAACTCCTTGCGAAATTTCTTCACTATAGAAATGGTCGGCATGGCCGCCGCATCGCCCAGGGGACAGAAGGTCCCCCCGAGCATGTTCTCGGAGAGGTACTGGATGTTGTCGATGTCGCGCCGCACTCCGCCGCCGGAGTGGAACCGAGTGAGCGTCTTCTTCAGCCAGTCGGTGCCCTCGCGGCAGGGGATACACCATCCGCAGCTCTCGTGCTGATAGAACTTCATCACCCGCAGCGCGTACTTCACCATGCAAGTGGAGTCATCAATGATCACTACTCCACCGGAGCCCAACATCGAACCAGCTTTCATCACCGCATCGAAGTCCATTGCAACATCGACTTCATCAGCAGTCAGCACTGGAACCGACGATCCGCCAGGCTGCACCGCTTTCAGCTTGCGCCCGTTCCAGATCCCGCCTGCGACCTCGTCGATCATCTTGCGCAGGTTGTAGCCCATGGGCAGTTCGTAGACTCCGGGCTTGTTGACGCTGCCACTCAAGCAGAACAGACGCGTGCCGCCGTTCTTGGGTGTGCCCAAACCGGCATACCACTCGCCGCCGCCGAGGATGATGTGAGGAACGTTGGCCAGCGTCTCGGCGTTGTTGATGACCGTCGGCCCGCCATACAGCCCAACCACGGCGGGAAACGGCGGACGTATGCGCGGGATGCCGCGCTTGCCTTCGAGCGACTCCATCAGCGCTGACTCTTCGCCGACCTCATAGGCGCCCGCGCCAGTTTGCACGGCGCACTCGAAATCGTGTCCGCTGCCAAAGATATTTTTCCCCAGGAAGCCGCGCGCGTAGGCGTCGGCCACCGCCTTTTCCATGATCTCGATCAGGTAGCGGTATTCGCCGCGCAGGTAGATGTATCCCTGGTGCGCGCCGACGGCGATCCCGGCAATGACCACGCCTTCGATCACCGAATGCGGATCGTGCTCGAAAATGAGTCGGTCTTTGCAGGTGCCGGGCTCACTTTCGTCGCCGTTGCAAAGCACATATTTCGGCTTCGGCGACTGCTTGGGGACGAATGACCACTTCATGCCCGCGGGGAATCCGGCGCCACCGCGTCCGCGTAAGTTTGACGCCTTTACCTCGCTGATGATGGCGTCCGGCCCCATGGAGAGCGCTTTTTGGGTTGCTTTGTAGCCATCCAGAGCCAAGTAGCGGTCGATCTCGGTCGCGCCTTGGCCGAATCTCCTGGAGACAACCCTTACCTCATCGGGATGGGAAACCAAGTCAGCCATTGCTCTTCAGAGTTTTCAAGACTTCGTCCACCTTCTCCGGCGTCAGGTTCTCGTGGAAGTCGTAGTTCACCTGCATTGCCGGGGCCCAGCAGCAGGCGCCGATGCACTCGACCTCTTCCAGATGGAACATGCCATCCGGTGTGTCCTGCTTGTGACCGATACCCAGGCGCTTGCGGAGATGGCCGAAGATGTTGTCAGCCCCCCGCAGCATGCAACTGATGTTGGTGCAAACCTGGATGTTGTACCTCCCGATGGGCTTGGTGTGGAGCATCGAGTAATAGCTGACGACGTTGCGAACTTCGAGATCGGTCAGTTCGAGGCGCGTGGCGATCTCGTGCACGACCTCGTCGCTCACACAGCCGACCTCGTCCTGCGCATAGAGCAGCATGGGCACCAGCGCCGAGCGCTTGATGGGATAGTGCGTCACCAGATCGGCGAAGCGCTTTTCGAGCTGGTCCGAGAACTTCATCGCTGGCTAGCGATCCACCTCTCCCAAAATAATGTCTATGCTGCCGATGGCCGCCACCACGTCCGCGATCAACCGTCCTGCGCACATGGTTTCGAGCGCCTGCAAGTTGGCGAAGGACGGCGCGCGCACGTGCACCCGATACGGTTTCGGGCTGCCGTCCGAGACCACGTAGTAGCCCATCTCGCCGCGCGGCGACTCCACCGCCTGATAGACCTCGCCCGGCGGCACCGGGAAGCCCTCGGTGACGATCTTGAAGTGATAGATGAGCGCCTCCATCTGGGTCTTCATCTTCTCTCGGTCGGGCAGGACAATCTTGGGCGCGTCCGCCTTGATCGGTCCTTCGGGCATGCCTTGGAGTGTCTGCCTTACAATCTCATTCGATTCTCGCAATTCCTGCACCCGCACGATGTAGCGCGCGAACACGTCGCCGTCGTTCGACACCGGCACCTTGAACTGGAACTTCTCGTAGCCGGAGTACGGCATGTCGCGCCGCAGGTCGATATCGACACCGCTGGCCCGCAGCGTGGGCCCGGTGGCGCCGAGGGCGATGGCGTCTTCCGCGGAAAGGTACGCAACGCCTTTGGTGCGCTTCAGCCAGATGGGGTTCGCGGTGAGCAGGTTTTCGTATTCGTCCACGCGGGAAGGGAATCGGTCCACGAACTTCTTCACCGCGCCGAACATGTCCAGCGGCGGCTCCAGAGCCAGCCCGCCGATGCGGAAGTACGAAGTCATCATGCGCTGGCCGCTGACCATCTCGAAAATGCGCAGTGTGTCTTCGCGTTCGCGGAAGCAGTAGAGAAACACCGACATGGCGCCGATATCGAGCGCGTGCGAGCCCAGCCAGACCAGGTGGGAGTTGATGCGCGTCAGCTCATTTAGCATGACGCGCAGCCACTGCGCGCGCGGCGGAATCGCAAGACCGAGCAGCCTTTCCACCGCCAGGACGTAGGCCAGGTTGTTGGTCAGCGGGCAGAGATAGTCGATGCGATCGGTGAGCGGCACCCCCTGCTGATAGAACTTGGCCTCGCAGGTTTTCTCGATGCCGGTGTGCAGGAAGCCGATGTCCGGCATCAGGCGCACGATGGTTTCGCCGTCGATCTCCAGCAGCAGGCGCAGCACCCCGTGTGTGGAGGGATGCTGCGGACCCATGTTCAGGGTCAGGGTGCGCGGGCCGGTGGCCTCGATCGTCGGCGTCGGGGTGTACATCTGCGGCATCAGCGGTAGCCCTCGACGGGATAGTCCTTGCGCAGCGGATGCCCTTCCCAGTCTTCCGGCATCATGATGCGCCGCAGGTTGGGATGGCCCGCGAAACGCACGCCGAACAGGTCGTAAACCTCGCGCTCGAAAAAATTCGCCGACGGCCACACCGAGGTGACAGTCTCGAGGCCGGGATCGTCTCCGGCGAGCCTGACCTTCAGCCGCAGCCGCTCGTGCCGCGGAATTGATAGCAGATGGTAGATCACCTCGAAGCGCGGCTCGTTGGGATACCAGTCAACGCAGGTAACGTCGGCAAGGAAGTTGAACTGCAGCTCGCGCTCGTCGCGGAGGATGGCGCACGCCTCGCGCAGGGCAGCGCTCTTCACGACTATGGTCAGTTCGTCGCGGTCAAATTTGGCGGCCTCGACCGCGCCTGGGTTCCACGCCAGCAGCCGCGCCAGAGCTGGGCGCTCTTTCAGTTGCTCGAGATCGGTAATGGCTGGTGCGAGCGGCATCGAGCTACAATCCGCTCCCTTCCGGCTTGGACCAATCCAGTACGCCCTTCTTCCAGATGTAGAAAAAGCCGGCCAGGATCACCAAAATGTACACCAGCATCTCCAGGAAGCCGAACATCTTGAGCTCGCGGAAAATTACCGCCCAGGGATACAGGAACACGGCTTCCACGTCGAACAGGATGAACAGCATGGCCACCAGGTAAAACTTTACCGAGAAACGGTGGCGGGCATCGCCCACCGGGGTAATGCCGCATTCGTAGGGCTGCAGCTTGGCGCGGGAGGGTCGGCGCTTGCCCACCAGCGCCGAGAGGATGACAATCGCACAGGCGAGCGCCAGCGCAAACAACACATGGATCAGGATCGGCAGGTAGCGGGCGAAGTAGTTGTCCGGCATAATAAGGGGGCGCTATATGGTCCGCGACAACAGGTTGCCAAACCATTGAGTGTAAGTTTCGCTCTCGCCACTGTCAACTGAGCCGGGGCGATAGCAAGGAAGAACGACGCGCCGCCATGATCTTCGGCTTTAATACCGCCGTCAAACACGGCGAGACCCTTTACCAGATCCAGAGCGAACCACGCGATCGCGAGCGCGTGCTCGAAACTCAGGTTTTCGTGGGAGGCCGCTGCATCGGCAAGCGGGCCACTTCCTACGACGAGGTGTTCTTTCAGCCCGGCTCGATCGAATACCAACTCCACGAACTGCTCCGCGAACAGCATCGCGCCGTGGTCGAGGCCGCACGTGGAGGCCGTCTGGACGACTTGCTGCGCAGCCCCGGCCAGCCGGCTGAGCTGGCGGTGCACTTTCTCAATGCTGATTCGGTGTTTGTGGATAATGCCGTAGTCATGCGCTTCCGCGTCACCGCTGGCGGCGAGGCCGTGCCGGGCGCCAGCCTGACTTCCCGCTTACGGCTTAAGCAGGCTGAACCGGTCTATTCTCAGGCGACGACGGATGCGGCAGGCACCGCCGAGATGAGAGTCGCCTTGAGCGAAAACGCGCTGCAGGATGCCGATGTCCTTGTGGAAGCCATGCATGCCGGAAGGTCGGCGGTTCGCAAGTTCCGGCTGCGAGAGTCGAGGTAGTGTCGGCCTCGTGCGACGCTACCTCCGTTCGGCGATACCGAGCACTGGCATTTCGGGATAGCTGGCGTTGACGCGTCTCCACTGTTCGCGGTCCTCATCGAGCAGCCGCGCTTCGACCACCATAGCTTCAAAGTCGCGGATTCGGAGCATGCGCAACGCGGCGTTAACGTCGCTGGCGGTCACAATCTGGTAACCCTGGCCCTCCAGGACCAGGTCCAGCGCCGGCGGGCGCACGGTCTCGCCCACATAGAGAATCCTCCCATTAGCGCTCATAGCTCAGGACTCCTTTCCGCCGCGCTGCTCCATGGCGAGCAAGGCTTTCTTTCGTTCAATTCCCCAGCGATATCCGCCGAAATCTCCGGTGCCGCGCACGACGCGATGGCAGGGAATCGCGACCGCCACGGGATTGCTGGCGCACGCCCGGGCCACGGCCCGCGCGCTCGACGCACTGCCGATGGCACGGGCCACTTCGCCGTAGGACTTCGTTTTCCCGTACGGGATTGACTGCAGGTGCTCCCACACGCGGCGCTGCAACGCCGTTGCCTGCACGTCGAGCGGCAACTGCGGCAGCGGATGCTGGCCATGAAGCTGGTCGAGCAGGGCGCGCACCCAGCGCCGCAACACCACGTCGCCACGACGAAGCGTGCCGTCTGGAAACTCGCGCCGCAAGCCTTCCAGCAGCGCACCATCGGAATCTGCGAACGAGATCGCGCACACGCCGCGGTCAGTGGCCGCCAACAGCATCCGCCCGACAGGAGAATCGAGCGTGGTGTAGCGGACGAATAATCCCTTGCCGCCCCGCTGATAGGTGACAGGCGTCATGCCCAGTTGCGAACCGCTGCGCTCGTAGAGCCGGCTGCTGGAGCCGAAGCCTGCTTCGTAGATGGCATCGGTCACCGAGCGTCCGGAGCGAAGCTGCGCCTTGAACGACTTCATGCGGATAGTATCCGCATACTTGCGCGGGCTTACGCCGGTCACCGACTTGAAGACACGTTGTAGATGGAATGGGTTCATGCCGAAGCGCTCGCCCAGTCCCGCCAGCGTCACCGGTTCATCGGCATGCTCACGAAGGAACTGGCAGATGCTCTCAACTGTCTTCATCCGGGAGTCGGGGTCGCGGGGACGGCAGCGCAGGCACGCGCGAAAGCCAGCGCGCTCCGCTTCGTCCGGCTGGGAGAAGAAGCGCACGCGGTCGCGCCGCGGTCGCCGCGATGGACACGATGGCCGGCAATAAACGCCGGTGGAAGTCACGGCGAAGACGAAGACGCCGTCGCGGCTGGCGTCCCGCGCCATCACCGCCTGCCAACGCCGGTCCTGGTTTGCGCTGTTCATCAAAGGGTTGATTATCGTATGGCTCATGAACAGACGATACTGTTTGGATGGTTTAGCGGGCTATCCGATTCTTGCGTCCAAAGTGTTTTTCCGATTTTCGTGATGCGAGAGCTTCTACAATATTTCTCGTGAAACTCGTGATCAATGGCGAAGAGCGCAGCTTCGGCGAGGGCTTGACGCTGGCTGCGCTGGTCGAACAACTGGGCGTCAAAGCCGACCGCGTGGCCGTCGAACTGAACCACATCATTGTGCGCCGCGATGCCTGGGCCGCCACCAAGCTGCGCGAGGGCGACCGGCTGGAGGTCGTGCACTTCGTCGGCGGCGGCGCAACGTAGCGAGCCTTCCCGCTATTATTAGTTTCGCCGGTTCTTTTCCACAAACAAGCTGCTTGACTCTATACAGGTCCGACCTAGAATGTTTCAAACAATTGCAAATAAATTGTTTGAATTGATGGCCCATCTTCTCACCTCGAACGAAGCGGCGGCGCTCACCGGCATCTCGCTGCGCCAGTTGCAGTGGTGGGATGAGCGCGGGCTGGTGGTGCCCGCGCGCCAGGGCCATCGCCGGTTGTACTCGCTGGATGACCTTGCCGAGGTAGCGGTGATCGCCGAGCTGCGCCGCAAGGGTTTCTCGCTGCAGCGCATGCGCAAGGTGGTGCGCTTCCTTCGCCAGGAACTGGGGAAGCGGCTGGTCGAGACCGTCAGGGGTGATTCCGATTATCACCTGCTCACCGATGGCCGCCGCATTTACGTGGAGAACTCGGCCGAGCAGGTGATTGACATTCTGAAGAATGCTCGCCAGCCAATGTTCGCGGTCTGCCTCTCGGACGCGGTGCGCCGCGTTCACCCCAGGTTACGCAAGTCTGCCAGCTCCGCGCGAGGCGGAGGAGGCATGCAGTCCAGGAAGAGAGTGGCAGCAAAGCTCCGCGCCTGAGCGGGGCTTTTTTGTTGTCAGGAAACCACGGACGGAGGAACTGATGGTCGCGGAACTGAGCATCCTGAGCGAATGGATTCCCGAGCAGATGGAGCCCGGGACGCTATTCGTGCTGGAGAACGCCGGGGAAGTGGGCGAGAGCGATGACCCGTATTGGGCGGTGCTGGCTTGTCCTTCCTGCGGTACGCTGGGCCTGATCACGCGCCGCCAGATTGCCGGCCTGATCCCCGTGATCTGCGGCTCCAACAGTTGCTCGGCGCAGTTCCTGATTCATGACAGCCAGATTGTGGCCCGCAAGCCAAGCTAGAGTACCAAGTACCCAGTCCCAAGTACCAGGTTCAGCTTGGCTCCCCACCGAGACAGATCATTCGGCGTATCCAGCAGCTACTTCTTGCCAACATCCGCGTGGGTGACCGCGATCGGTATCTGCTCCACGATCTGGATGCCGTAACCCTGCAGCGCGACCACTTTTCGGGGATGGTTGGTCAGCAGCCTTATGGCGGAGATGTTCAGGTCAGAGAGGATCTGGGCGCCGATGCCGACCTCGCGCTGGGTCTTGCGCTGGTGCTCGGGATGGGAGGGCTCGCGCACGTCGCGGTGGAAGGTGAGTGTGGGGCGGTCGTTCACGTGTTCGACGGAGAAGCCCTTCGACGTCTGATGCAGATAGATAAGTGCGCCGCGGCCCTCGGCGGCGATCATCTCCAGGGAGCGCCGGATGATCTGGTGGCAATCGCACCAGGTAGCGCCGAAGACGTCCCCCACCAGGCAGTGGGCATGCATGCGCACCAGCACGGGTTTTGAGCCGTCGTGCTCGATGTCGCCCATCACCAACGCGATGTGTGAATTGTGCGCCATCTCGCTTTCGTAGGCGATCATACGGAACTCGCCAAAGGGAGTGGGCAGCATGGATTCGCCGATGCGATGCACCAGTCTCTCGTGTCGCATGCGGTAGCGAATCAGCTCCGCCACCGTCAGCATTCTGAGGTTGTGCTCGCGGCAGAACTCGAGCAGCTGCGGCACCCGCGCCATGGTGCCGTCCTCGTTCATGATCTCGCAGATCACGCCCGCGGGAACCAGTCCGGCCAGCCGCGCCAGGTCCACGGAGGCTTCGGTCTGCCCGGCACGCACAAGTACGCCGCCTTTGCGGGCGCGCAGGGGAAAAATGTGTCCCGGGCGCGCCAGGTCATCGGGACGCGTCGCGGGATCAATGGCTACCTGAATGGTGCGGGCCCGGTCGAAGGCGGAGATCCCGGTGGTGACGCCCTCGCGCGCATCGATGGCCTCGCAGAACGCGGTGCCGAACTGCGAGGTATTCTCCGTGGTCATGGGCTTGATGCGCAGGTGCTCCAGCCGTTCCTCGGTCATGGCCAGGCAGATCAGCCCGCGCCCGTGCCGTGCCATGAAGTTGATGGCTTCGGGTGTGACCTTTTCGGCCGCGAGCGTCAGATCGCCTTCGTTCTCGCGGTCCTCGTCATCTACCACCACCACCATCCGCCCCTTGCGGATCTCGGCGAGGGCCGTGTCTACATCACAGAATGGCGAAGCTTCGGGCATCGGCGTGACCCCAGAATTGTAGCAAAGACCCTGAGTCGCAGACTTCTTCACAAGAAAACAGGGCTAACAAGAAAACGGGCCGTCACCAGGACGGCCCGCAGGAGGTTCTCTCCAGGAGGTCGCTTACAGCGTCGATTCGATCTCGAACCCCCAAGCCTGCAATAAAGACTCGGGGATAAACTTGGAGTTCTTGTTGCGCCGCGCCCACTCTCTCAAACGCGTGGAGCGGAGGTACTGATCGGGGCTCAGCTTGAACTCCTTCACTGCCTGTTCGAAGGAGGTTACTATCGGAACCACCGGTCCAATCGGCTCCGGTTTTCCCCAGTTGGGGTTGCCACGTCTCTTAGCCATGATAAGTTCGTCCTGCCTTGTGTCAGTTCTAAGCTATTGGATTCAATGCCGCTGACCTAAGATTCGTCCCGACCGCGGCTCCCAAACGCGATCTTAAGTGGTACCCAAATCAATTATTTTACTACTGTTTAGACGTGGGTACAACCGATTTTGGACGCAAAAAGGAAGATGTGTTCGTCTTCGAACAGTTAACTATATTTTTTTCAATAACATAGACCAATATCTGCTGAAATTTTCAACAAACGAAAATCTCAGCGCCAGAACCAATAGGGCTCTTGGCTAGACGGAATCGTGAACCCAAAGCAGGAAAGGCGGCTTACTCTGCGGACCGCGTAGAGGAGTTTCTCCCGCAAACCTTGGTGCCCGGGGCGGGAGTTGAACCCGCACGGAGCTTTCGCCCCTCGGGATTTTAAGTCCCGTGCGTCTGCCAGTTTCGCCACCCGGGCAGGCCATACAGCTTATAACACTAATCGCTGTCCGGCCGCTAAATGCGTCAATTCAAATGCCCAAGTAGGCGCGGCGCACGTCCGGATTGGCCAGCAAACGGCTCACGGTATCTTCCAGCACCACGCGGCCGTTTTCCAGCACGTACCCTCGGTGGGCGATGCGGAAAGCCTCCTGGGTGTTTTGCTCCACCATTAGCACGGTCGTTCCGGCGGCGTTTATGCGCTGGAGGGAAGAGAAGATGTCGGTGACGACCGCGGGCGCCAGCCCCAGCGACGGTTCATCCAGCATCAACAGTTGCGGGTCGCCAGCCAGGGCGCGGCCAATGGCCAGCATCTGCTGTTCGCCGCCTGACAGCGTGCCCCCCAATTGCCGCCGCCGCTCGCGCAGAATCGGGAACATCTCCAAAACACGCTCGATGACGGTGCGCCGGCCATTGCGATGCGCGGGATGGAAGCCGCCCATCAGAAGATTTTCCTCGACCGTCATCAGCGGAAAGATGCGGCGTCCCTCCGGCACCTGCCCCAATCCCAGGCCTACACGTTCGTGGGGAGGGAGAAAACGGATCTCACGTCCGCCGAACAGGATCTGCCCGCGGCTGACGGGCAACAGACCAGAGAGAGCCTTGAGTGTGGTGGTTTTTCCGGCGCCATTAGAGCCGAGCACCACCACAATCTCGCCTTTGGAGATCGTGAACGAGACCTCCCAAAGGGCCTGGATCCGCCCGTAGTGGACGTCGATGCCCCTAACTTCCAGCATAAGCCTTCCCCAGATAGGCCTTGACGACCGCAGGATCGTTGGCAACGGCGGCGGCCTGCCCCTCCGCGATCTTTACGCCGTGGTGCAGCACCACGATGCGATCACAAATCGACATGACGAAGCGCATCACGTGCTCGATAAGACAGATGGTCACGCCGCTGTGGCGAAT